>Ga0206127_1000114_pt1 | contig 97913 bp, 109 predicted proteins | sample Helgoland_Spring_6_FD_148646 | JGI IMG/M metagenome (GOLD analysis project Ga0206127, IMG submission 148646) | Pelagic subsurface seawater microbial communities from Kabeltonne, Helgoland, North Sea - Helgoland_Spring_Bloom_20160419_1 | ecosystem: Environmental > Aquatic > Marine > Epipelagic ...
TTGAAGAGTTAAATAATTTAATGGAACATCTGTTCCCGGCATTTGCATTTTTGCATAATCTTTATCTTTTGTTAGAGTTTCACTAGGTGAAAAAGAAAACTCCAATAAAGGAAAATATTTAGATTCGGTTTCTAAAGAAACTTTTATTGGCACAGTTGGATCAATACATAATGGTTGGTTTAAATCATCTTGCCAAGTATCACGATGTTCACAATAACTTGTATATCTACCCTCAGCTTCCATCCTTGAACCTTTAAGCACATCAAATTTAAACTCTTTACTCATTTTCCTCTGAATATCACTCCATAATCTAAGTTCACGATATATTTTGAATCTAGCTTCAGCTACCCATTTTCCTTTTTGATCTTCTGATATTGGTTTAAGTGGATAAACCTTAACATCAAAATCAGTAGTTTTATGACCTGATCTTCGTCCAGTAGAATGATGTGCTTTAACAGCAGCACCACCAACAACTACAAACAAAAAAGGGATATCATCTTTATTATTAATAAAAGATACTAATGATGCCATTTCAGATTTGTGTGTTTCAAATAATTCAACAGCCTTTTTTCTTTCATCATTTTCATCAGTTATACTTAAACCTTCATTTGCTCTAAGAACGTTCAAAACACATTCTATATATTTTTTCATAGGTTTAATACCATCTGTTATATTTAAACTTCTATAAAAAGACAACGGGGGGTGTGGTCCAGCTTGAAAAAGATTATGAGTACCAGTTCCACCAGCAATAATTTCACATTTTTGAAGTTCGGTTAGCACAACATCATCATCTTGTGGTTCTGGTTTAAATGGTATTTGTTTTTTAGACTCTCCACCTCCTGCACCAGAAGGTTGTTCATCAGATTCCGACTTTAAAATAATTTTTTTTTTGGCTATTTTACCTTTTTTTTTCATTTGAATTGCTCTCATATTTGCTTCTCTTTCTTTTTCCTTTTCTCTCTTTTTTACTTTTTCATTCTGTGCAATTTGTTTGGCCTTTTTCTCTTCTTCATCAAGCTGCTTTAACAATTCCATTTCATTTTTTTTTGCTATTTCTATTGCTTCTTTGCTTTCTAATTTTGATTTTTCTATTTTATCTCCCTCTGATTTATAAAAATTCAATATAATTTTAATATTAGCTAAAATTTTTTCACATATATTTTTTTGAATAGTAAGAACATTAAATGCTTTTTCACTTTCAGCTATTAATAGTCTAAAAGCATATTGTTTTTCAGCAAATTCCTTTTTTGCTTTCTTTTTTTTTATAGGATCAACTATAGAAAGAATAATTGACTTATCTATATCTAAAATATCTTCTTTTTCTCTAATCGCATTAGTTTGTTGCTCAAGAACATTATCAAATTCTTTTTTTGTCTGATTAAGAAGATAGGAAATAACAATATTAAATCTAGATAAACTTTTTTTTAATAGAACCTCATTTTCTTTCATAAATTTTTTTTTTTGGTTTTCATAAAGATTTTGTTTTTTATAAAGTATTGTAGTCATAGTATCAATTTCTGCAAGAGGAATAGGACCAAAATGTACACTTTTCATATATTCAATTGGTTTTTTCAGTTCAATATCCCGAATAAAACTCTCAATTTTTTCACTGTTTTTTGAAATCTCTGATAATAATTTTTCATCATCAACACCTTTTCTAAAAATACCTGATAAATCGTTTAATCTAGAATTAAATATTTGCTTCACCATTTTTTGAAATCCATTGAATTCTTTTTCTTTCAAATTAGCAACATCACTTAGATATGAATTTTTAACAATATGATGATACATAGACATATGACCTCTTGGAATAGCTAATAATTGATGTAATGTAGAAATAGATACAGTAAGCAACCCAGTTCTGATATGGTCTTTGAGAGTATTTATAAATATTTCTCTAGGAGTAATGCTCCATTCTAATTCATTTTCAGATAAAAAGGTATGAAATACTTGTGTAAAAATAGCAATTTCTTTTGTCATTTCATTTTTTTTTAAATCATCCAAAGAACCTTTGTTTCTAATTTTGTCCATTAAAGAATCAATATCAATAAGAGTCTTCAAAATAATATCATATTCAATCATATGATGATGTCTTATAAATTTTTGAAATAACAAATTGTATTTTTTTTCTAATTCTTTATTTATTTTTCCTTTACTATCTATAACCGCAAGTGTCTTTTTAAAATCATTTCCTTCTCTTTCATTCCAACTATTTATCAAAAATCTTCTAGTATCAAATGTAGATTCATTAAAAATTCTTAATATTATTTTTTTATCATACTGATTAGAGCCTATATGTTGTGCTATCATAGGTCCAAAATGTAAAACTTGCTGGTCAGTAGTAAGTGAACCATAATCATAATATTGTGTTTCAGCACTAGAATCACTTTGAACAGTTTTTGATTCACCACCACCGCTATCTAGAAGCGGCGCATTACTTCCCTTTACAGCTGATTTTACACCGGAAACATTACCAATGTTTCGATCATTTGTTACTCTTTCACATTTATCTTTTTTATAACAATTTTTAAATTTTCTACCAGAACCACAAAAACATTTATCATTTGGTTTAAATTTAAGTTTTGGACCAAATATTTTTTTTAATTCGGAAAGTAAAGTAGGATTTTGCTTAAATAATCTTGTATTTAATAGGCTTTTGTTATTTAATGCTTTAAACTGAGAATACTTATCCAAACTTTTAAATATTGTTATAATTTTATTTGTATTGGGATGTTCACTAAAAACTTCTGATAAAAGTGCCATATCTTTATTGTTTCCTATAACTGTTGCCATATTTAATATATATATAAAGATATATTAAATATATTAAACTTTTATTTGAATAGGTTTTAAATTAAGTTTGTTTGTATAATGAAGATAATTATAAATATTTACACTAAATTTCCTTAGAGTCCAGGTAATAAACCATCCTCCCATAGAAGACATAGGTTTAGAAAATCTAAACCAGTTACGTAGAACATAATAAGTAACTACGATAGCAACAGATGCTACGATACCTTCAACAATATTTTCAATAGTTAAAATTGTGATATAAGACATTACTATATTATAGTTATAAAAAAAATCAAACATTTTGTTTAACAGGAATAATAATATTAATAATATTATTAGAACTAAAACCAATAAGTTGTTTTTTTTTTCTAAGTTTCCACTTTATTTTATAAGTTTTAGAACGCATATCATTATACTTAGTAACTATTTGTTTTACTGTTAAATTATCTGGTGGTATATTTTTTTTAAAATCCTGAAATTCTTTTTTAATTTTTTTTTCCTTTTCTTCTAGCTTTTTAATATCATTCATTTTTTTTTGCAACTCTTTTGGAGCAGTTTTCCTACGTGAAAAAGCACGTAATCTTTTATACTCAGCAAATGCTCTATCTCTATCACGCCAAGAAACCTTTTCAAGATCTTTAAAATTATTAACACCACAATTATTACATAATGGACAAGAACTTTTTTTCATACGAAACCAAGTCATAATACAGTTTGTATGAAAAACGTGTGAGCATTCAGGTAAAGTATACATATCACCAGAAAGTTCATCATGACATATAGCACAAATATCATCAAATTCATTACTTGACATTAATTTTATATAGTTAAATCTATTTAATTTATAAAATTAAATTATTTAATTATAATCAGCATTCCAAGGTGTAACATCATTTTGTTAATTATCCGAGTCATCAAGCCCAGACACATAATCATAATCTTCTTGGTCTACACCATCATAATGGTAATCACTATAATGATTTTTTAATTTTCTAAGCCAGTAACTAGCCATTATAGCAGATTGGGGATCAAGGTTTGAAGAAACAGACCATCCTTTTGTAATATATTGTCTTATACCAGCTTCAACAGATACAGTCCATTGATATTTTTTTTTAAAATCTTGCTCTGGACAAAGAGGATTATAAGATTTATTTTCATTGATTATTGCGATAACCTTATCAATACGGCTATCTCCACCAATAATTTCATTAAACTGAACAAGATAAATAATATAATTGGGATCAGGAACACAATTCTGTTTTAAAGTATACATATACATATCCCAATGTATAACAGATATTGGTATAATATCCTTAAAATAAACATTTTCACCAAGTTCATTAAGATGTTTTTTAGTTGGTGCTAGTGCACCATCAGCACTTCTTTCTTTTATTCCAGTTAGCCACAAAATTACTTCTTTTCCAATAAAATTTTCAATATCATGGATAATTCTTTTATTTCCACAAGAAAATACTAGAGTATGAATACTATTAGAAGTCATATTATAATTTTAGATATATAACCCTATATATTTAAATCAATTTATTAAATGTTACATTATTTTTTGTTTCTAAGAGCATTATTGACAATTTCTGTAACTAATTGATAAGACATTTTTTTAGAGAAACTATTACCAGAAATATCTTTATTCTCTTTTTTTATCTCTGTAACAACTATTGTAACGTTGTTTTTGTTAGATGTACCAAACATTATAAAGTAGAAAAATATTATTAATTTTACAGAATAAAAAATTGAAATTAGAGTAATCGCTTAAAAATGAAATAACATAAGTCATAAATGGATATTCCAGAACTATCAGAAAAACAAGGAAGGTTAAAAGAGTATATGATTATAAATCCAAATGGAGCAACTATTAAAGAGATAATGTTAGCTTCAGGATTTACTGAGGAAGAATTCTTGTTTTCAAATAATCTAATAAAAGAACATCCAAACACATTTTGGGGACTAGATTATTACCATTTTGAGAATAATAGATGGATTAACAAATCAGATTCAAAGAATCATATAGATGAGATAAAAAGATTACGGTTTGAAATTAAGAATTTAATAAGAGAAAATGAGTTACTTAAGGTAAAATTGGGGTATATAGGAAACTCAAAAGAAAATGTATAACATCACTAGGTAAATTAGTATTATTTAATAAAATATTTTTTTTAAAATAGTAAATAATTTCATTAGATAATAATAATCTATTTTTCCAAGTAAAAGTATTAATAACAGGAAACAAACAGTCTTCAGAAATTGTTTTAATTTTATATCCAATTATAATTTTTGCAGCATTTTTTAAAATATAAGGTATTTTTTTTTGAATTAAAATATCTTCGCAATGACCAGGAAATATTAGGGTTTTATATGGTTTTAGATAATTTTTGAATTTAATATCATTAACTATGATTTTTTTATCTAATTCGTGTTTAAATATAAACATTTATAAACAAACAAGATAAAATAAATATATTAATTATATAAAATGGATATTGAAAGTGCTTGTAATATATATTTGGAAAATCCAACAGAATCAAAATTACCACATGAATTATCAACATTTAAATCAAGAACATATGCTTATCGTGAAGTTTTATTTAAAAAAATGGTTACAAAAATAGGTCTAATAAAACTATTTTTATTAGAAGAGACTGGTGAACTTATAACTTTAAAAGAACTTTTTGACGAACAGGATTTGGAAATAGATGAATTGATTTATCTATTTTACAATATGACAGAAAAAAAAATTAAAGAAGAAAGAGAAAAAGAAGGTAATTTTAATGATTTATTAATAAAATCAGTATTAGATTTATTTAAAGGCAATAAAGACCGAATAATACAATACTTTAATAAAACCCTTGATATTACAGCAAATATTTTAGATTTTGATATTTTTTTAGAACAAATAGGAGATTTAATAAAAAAAGATTTGGAAATGATTTCAAAATTATCTGATAAAATAGATGATATTCAAATAGAAGTTTTAGAAATGTTTATTTATTTTGTATATAAAAATCTAGTTATAACCGATACCTTTATAATAGGATTTAATAATGATTATAATAAAAAACAAAAAAATGAGTTTTCTGAACCAGTAGGATTATTTGATGAAGACCTTATTTCATATATAAGTAATTTTTATCAAATAGTAAAAAACGAAGTAGAGAAAGATCCAGTAAGCCAAAAACTTTTTTTATTTGAACTAATGGTTTCCTTTTTTTTATCAAAAGATTTTGATAGAAACACAATATTAGAAATTTTAGATAATGATTATCATATTTCATTAGAAGATTGTTCGAGAAATTTAGAAATCGTATTTTTTGATGATTATAAAGAAGATTTTTCAGCTCCTTTAGTACTAAAAATGGGGAAAACAGAACTAATAAAGGGAAATAGTGAGGAAATTGACAGTGCTGGCGAATCAAAAAGTAGAAAAAAAAATGTAATGAGACGTGGAAACTGGCACGCATCAATTCCTAAACTTTTATTAGATATAATTATTTATTATGATATAAGGTATGCTGTAGGAATAATTTTATATTTGACTGATCTTTGTAATAAAAATGGTATACAAATTAGTAAGCAAATAATGCAGCCCAAACAGTTCAAAATAGCATTAGAATGTTTATATAATGGTTGTATGCCATTTGTATTAAATCCCAATAAAGATTTAAATGTATTACCATTTATGGAATCCGTTTTTCAATTACATGATATTGAATATAAAGAAAGTGAAAAAGTAAAAGGTATGACGTGGTGTAATTTATTTTCAAGTCCTAAAATTTCAATAGATGATTTAAAAAGAGATTATCACTGTATTATGCCTGCAAAAAGAAGATTAGATTACATATTAGCCGATAAAAAAAAGGGAAATTTATATGAATTATTAGCATCATTAATAGATGAAGATAGGAAAATGGTAAAAAAAGAAGATGATTTATGGGCAAAAGGAAAATATAGTTCTGTTTCTTGTGAAAAAATAGGCTTAACACAAAATACTAGTCATTGTAGATTATGTGGAGGTATTTATATTCGTAAAACAGAAGGAAAAAAATATTCAGATAAGGATACAATATTTGATGAAACATTTAATGACGAGAAATTAAAATTATATTGGTTATTATATAAAAAAATAAATAATTTAGAATTTAAGGTTAAAAAATCAGAAGCAACACGAAGAAATTCCCTGGGAAGAGAGATAGATGAAATAGATTATGATATAGATGATATTACAGATGAACAATTAGATACATTAAAGTTATGTAAAGAATGTGTTTTAACAATGTTAGATGAAATAAAATTTATAATAAAACATTACTCTGAAAGTAATTTAATAACAATGTGGGAAAAAATGCTACAACAAATGTATCAAGAGCAAATTTTTTCATTGAAAAAATCAGATGGAGGAAGTGTTATAGCGGACGAAGATATTGATTGGGAGTTGGAGTCTAAAGATGACTCTAGTGATTCCGATAGTAGCACAACTAGTGATGAAGGTTTTGATAATACTAGTGTTTTTTTAAGAACTGAGACAGACGAAGGAGAAGATGAAATTAGATTACCAGTTGGTACAGGCGGTGAATCAAAATCATAGATTATTTATCTTCTTCTCATACGTCTTCTAGGCATCATAAAATCTTCATAGTCATAATACTTATAGAACGTTAGAATCATTATTAAAGCAAATATAAATATCAAAATAATAATCGAAAATAAAGCCATAAACGCAGATGATATCAAGCTTTCGTTTGTTTTTGTATCATCTATTACATAATAAAAGAAGTAGAAGAATAAACTATAAATAGATAGTATAATTAATCGTATTTGTTCCTTTAGTTCCATTATTTTATCTTAAAAAAAATTTTATAGATAAAATAAGTTCAATTTATTAGTCCCAATCACAATCATCATCTTCATCCTCTTCATCACTATCCTCCTCATCAGAATTCCATTCCCCTTCATCGCTACTCAAAATTTCACTAATTACTTCTGTATCTTCACTATCTTCACCAACCACGAAGTCATCATCATAAGGTCTCCTAAATTCACTATCACAACTTGTTCTTTTTTCCCAATCATTATGTTCTCCACGGTCATACCCCATATCGAAACGGTCACAACCAGCAACACCAGCACCAGGGACATATTCTTCATCTTGTAGACGTCTTACCATCTTAGTCTTTCTACCAGAACGCGTAGTATGACAAGTAAAGTCAAGACACCTTTTATGAAATATATGGTTGACACAGGGGTCAGGTTTATAAATAAACCCCAGAATAACACTTGTGATATCCTCACTAGCTTGTTTGATTGGAAGCCAATTATGTAGTAAATTAGTTAACCATTCACGGTGGTTATCTTCAGAAGTAATAACAAGATCATCAGGGCGGATTTCATCAGAGCACCAAGTACAGTATCTAGTGTGTTCGTGAAAGTAACGCGTCGGGAATACAGACATGTTTATAGGTTGGATGAAATGTGTTTGAATTGAAAAAGCACTTCAATTTTGTAAAAAAATCGGTACTCTTTAAGTTTTTTATTTTTATTTAGTTACATCATCATCAAACCAGAAAGTTCTTCGAGTTCAGAAATAGCATTTTGCATATCTTCTTCTTCGGTAGTCGCCTCAATAATAACAGTTCTTGAGCGACGGCGTGGTTTCCAGGCATTTTTTGATAGTTTTAGTGCTAGAAATGCAGCATTTACTTCTGCTTCGTGCTGTTCAGCAGTTTTAATCCAGTTAATACCAGGACGACCAATAGTATATTCAGCAATGACGGCTGGGTTGGGTTTCATAAGTAGGTCAGGGTCATCGTGTGAAAATGACACACGTTTTATCAACAAAGCCATTTTTATATAAAGTTAAGATATTAATATAATGTGAGATTGTTAGTATTATATGATAATCAGTAAAATAGTACTTCAATTTTCTGAAAAAAACACAAAAAAACACAAAAAAACAAAAAAATTGAAGTACTTTTTCCAGATAAATTGAAGTCATAAAACATTATTAAGCTCTTAAGACAAAACTCGAACACAACAACAATGATGAACACTGAACTTACTACTGCTCAGAAGCGTGCGGTGAAGCGGATGGGACTTATGAGAGAGGCACAAAGCCTAGGTGTAAAAGTTGAACAAGATTCAGGCATATGTGCTATTCAAGACGCCATTAAGGCTTACAAGCGTGAACTACGTGAAGCTGCGAAGCTTGACCGTGACTGTGAGAAGGAGCGTATCAAAAAGGAGAAAGCAGCTGCTAAGAAGAAGAAAGTTCAACCGATTTCACTGAATGGTGATGGGGAGAGCAAAAGTCCTACACCTACGAAACAGGAGGAGGAGGCGCTTGAGGTTCAGATGGATGACATCCTTGCTGAGCTAGAGAACGACCTTGCCGCGCTTCAGATTGATGAGGAAAAGAAGGAATCCACGAAGAAGAAGGTAGTTAAGCCTAAGGTTTCCAAGGAGGAACGTGAACAGAAAAAGCAAAAGCGAGCGTATCTTAGGGCTATTAAGCAGCCACTGAAGAAGGCTGTGAAGGCAAGGACACAGCGCTTGGATAAAGAGGCAAAGGATTTGAAGAAGCTGAAGAAGAAGATGGCTTCGGATGTAAAGAAGCATGCCAAGGATTTCAACAAGAAAGCTAAGAAAAAGAAGAAGGAACGTAGGAATTCGCTGAAGATTCTGAAAAAGGTTGCTGAGAAGGCAGCAAAGGAAGCCAAAAAGCAGATGAAAAAGAAACCTAAGGGTACGGATGAGGAAAAGAAAGCCAAGCGTGAGGCAAAGAAGCGCGAGACAAAGATGAAGAACATGATTATCGCAGAGAAGAAGCGTAGGGCTAAGTTCTTGGCAAAGTTCCAAGAAAAGTTCAATACTGAACCTGATATGAATAAATATTAGATAAATAAAATAAAACCCTGTGAGTAAACACAGACGAAAAAAAATCTTTTTTTTTTATTTTCAAAAATTGTAAAAAGTAACGGATAAAAATTGAAGTGAGAATTTCTCAAGTGTGGTGAATTAACCCAACGATTTATTGCAAACAAAATGATGAGAAAACTAACATCTAGTGCAATAAGGTCGAGCTTTGGTTATGTTTATGTTATTTCTAATAAATACTTTAATACTCGCTTTGATCATACTTTGGGAGGAGGGAAACCGTTGTCTAAAATAGGAAGAACAATCTGGTCACCAACCAAAAGAGCTATAAATGGTGAACAGACATTCCGTAATAAAACATTTATTCCAACTGGATTCAGAGTTGAATGTGCGATATATTGTGAAAATCACATTAAGGTAGAAAACTATTTACATAAAATATTTGAAAATTTTAAAACAAAAGTTTATGATGAAGAGGTTGTGGAAGTATATGGAAAAGAGTGGTTTGTGGTTGATGTTGAAGAAATAAAAAAATATATGGAAGGAATGGTGATTTCTAATTCTCAAAACTCATGGTGGAAAGAAAAAGTTGATGTAGAAAGTATTGAAAATGGTGAAAATGGTGGAGAAAGCAAAGTTTCAATTGAAACACAACCGAAAAAAAATAAAAAGAAAAAAAAAGTGAAAAAGAAGTCCAATATAAAGATTAAAAGAGAAAAAGAAAGGTTAGAAATGGAAAGTGTGGGTTGGATAGTTGAAGAAAAAACATATGGACCAGAAAGTCAAAGGTCAGGGAGGAAGTATTTAAGGTTTAGATCTCCAATAGTTGGAAAAACAAAAGGCAGAGTATATACGAGTCATAAGAAAGCATATAATGCTTATATTAGTAGCATAAGAGAGGAATAATTATTTCTAATTTCTAATTTATAATTGTTTAAAGATAATCCATTTTTTTATTTAAATGTCAGATATATGTTCAATTTGCCATAATGATATAGATTCTAATAAAAATTTTGTTATAACAAATTGTGGTCATAAATTTCATTTTATGTGTTTGTATGAAAATATAAAAAAAAATAATTTATCAGGAAATAAATGTCCTTTATGTAGAAAATATTTAAGTGGTAGGTCCAAAAAACAAAGTCCAGAACCACCAATAAATAGTATTTATAATTTTCAAACAAATTTAAATATTTTTAATAATATTCGTTGGCAAAGTCGTGCATTCATAAGGAGAAGAGGAAATATTCAAAATCGAAGAATAAACCCTGTTAGATTTATTAGTAGAGTAAGAAATAGGAGAACATTAAGACCAAGAGAAAGTATAATAAGAGAAGGGTTGAAAAACCTGAGTTTTGAAGAATTAAAAGAAAAAATGAGAAGACATAATATAAGTACTAGGGGATATATAAGGGAAAATTTAGAAAGACGGTTATTAAGTCATCTTTTAAGAAATAATATATAATTTTATTCGTTATATTATATATATTATGAGTGGATTACTAGACAAATTAAAAGAAAATGACCCAACAGAAAAAAAAAATGAAAATACTAATTCAGGTCCATCAAAGATAGATAGAAAGACATTAAAAGTTATGGTATTTGGAAATGGTGGTCCTCAACAATCAAGCATAAAAATATCAAATAAAGTAAATTATAGTGGTTTTTTATTTGATTTATGGGAATGGATTGCGAAAGATATGGGAGTAAAAGTAGAATATAAAACAGTAGAAGGGAGGGAAACAAATAAAAATGGTAAAACATATGGGGAAGCTGTAGACATATTTAGAAAAAGTGATTTTGATGTATTAATAGGTGATTTTTCAGTGACAAAAGATAGAGAAGAAAAAATAGATTTTACACGTTCGGTAATGTTAGAGAAACCCATAATTTTATATAGGAGGGAGGAATCACATATGTTATCAGCAGTAAAAGAAGCAGTAAAAAAATTTGCAATGCCTTTTGCATATTTAATTATTTTGGGAATTTTACTTGGTTTATTATTATATAAAATAGATCCAAAAGCTAGAAGTTTGCCCTGGGCATTATTTGGAACAATAAGTTCACTATTGGGTGAATCAGGAACAGTAGTAGAAAGAACAAATCCAAAGGGATTAAAAAACGTACTTTGGTCAGTAATCATTCTCGTAACAGCATTTTATTTTAATATTTACTTATCTGCAAAAGCTACAGCAGCAGAAATAGCACAAAAAGATGATATGGACCCATTTAAAGCAGGAATAAAAGGAGAATTTGTAGCAGCGGGTAAAGGTTCTGCATTTGAAGAACTATTAAAAAATCAGGGAGCAGTTGTAGCTCCAATTACAAAAAAGCAAGCAGGTTCAATGGCCGAAAAGATTGATTATTGGCTAGAAAAACAACCTCATGTTTTAGGATTTATTGTTAAGGAGTCAACATATAAAATGAATCTTGCAGGAAGATATAATCTTTCTCAATCCAAATTTAGATTTGGATTTGACCAAATAGCATTCATTGTAAATCAAAATAAAAAAGATATTCTATTCAAAGTAAACTCAAGTTTAATTAAGGCACAAAATAACAAGGTTGCTAGAGACTTATGTGGGCAATATTATGCAGGTAAATATTTGAAGTTTTGTCGTATTTAATCAGCTTTATAATAATAATTTAAACTTTCTAATAAATTATTATCACGAAAGGGTGATTTACTTTTATTATTGACAATTTTATAATCATAATCATTATTATCTTCCTCTTGTGTATTCCGCAATGTTTTATTTTCAGAATTAGATTCAACTTTATATTTAATAGTTTTATAAGGAAGGGGTCCTTTTTTAAAATAATTATAATGGCTAGGTTCAAAATCAGATGGGAAATATTCAAACATAGCAAGTGGCGATTCCGTTATAAACAACCTTGGTCCAATATAATCTGTATTATCAATTCCAATAAATGGTAATCTAATAATATTTTCTGTAGTTTTAAAACTAGAAGATTTGTTTAAAATTTCTCTTAACGGATAAATATATGATAACATTGCATCATTCATACAAATAATAACATTGTATTTTATAAATACAATCCAATTTATATTATCATTAATTAGTTCTAAACAATGAAATATTCTACTATCTCTTCTACATATTTTATGATCAATGGGGTGTTTTTTAAATATATTTGTATTAAAGATATCAGCAGAAAATAAATCTCTAACAAAATTATAAATATCTTCTGGGTATCTTTTTTCAGCATTCATATATTTCTTTATTTTATCTATAAAATAAAATGATTTTACTGAGTGTAAATATTCTGGAATATATGGTGTAAATAAGTCATTCTCTTTATTTTCTCCAGACATTCTAATAAATTTATTTTTCTCTCTATAGAGAATCTTTTTTAAGTTCAATTTAATTTTTTGGCAATTATTATTAAAAAATTATATATTAATAATGATTTTTTGCATTCCCTTAGATGTAGAGAGATATATTTTAAATTTTATTATAAATGGATTTACTATAAAAAATGTATCAAAAGTATGTAAACGTTGGGAAAAATTAGTATCAGAATCCGAGTATAAATTAAAAGCATTGAAATTATATAATAAAACAGGTATTTTATTAGAAGATAACTTATTAAGATTAGAAAACGATTATATAGATTTAGCAAAAAGGTGGGAAAAATTCCATAGTTATAGGTGGGAAAAAATAAATAAAAATAGAATTGAGGATCCCGATGAAGTAACAACTTTATGGAAAGTAGGAGATTATGTAGATGTTAAAGATAAAGTGAATGCTTGGGCACCAGGAAAAATAATAAAAATAGATTGTGGTGAAACCAATGGATTCTTTTTAAAACCAATAATTTCTTATCGTAGATATTTAGTTGAATTTTTAGGTTGGAGTAAAGGTTTTAATGAGTGGGTGCCATCGAACTATATTAGAAAATTAGGATATCATACTATATTACCATATGATAAATTAAATAGTATTAGGGGGGAGCGTTCATGGGCAATTATGAAAATAGAAAATGAATGGAGAATGGTTATCATAAGGGGTATTCTAGCGCCAATAATAGAAGCAGATATTTCAGGTTCAGAAGCAGATATTTCAGGTTCAGAAGCAAATGATGATTTACCTATTTTGCCAAGGACCCCTTTATCGGGTAACTATATACATAATAATGAATTTATAATTATTGATACAAATGATGGTTTAGTTAGCCTTAAAAAAGAAGAGATAAATAATAGAATATTTTGTTCTTCAAATATGGTATCATTTTTGTTAACATCGCATAGGTTTCATCCAAAAACTAGGAGAAATTTTTTATAATAATAAATAATATATGATATTGGAAATATGTATACCAGGATTAACAGCATTATTAGCCTGTATATATTTTAATAGAGATGATTATAAAGGAGAGGAGGATGTTAAAGGCAGACGATTTCCTCAAAAAAAATTGAAACAAAACTAAATTAATTTTAGGTGAATATAGCTAATATGAGTGAATATGAAAGTTTATTTCGTCCTGATAGTCCAATATCAACATCAGAGGAGCTAACCAGTTTGGAACATCTAGATCCATTCGGTAAATTAAAAATATACATTAGTTGGATTAACGATATGAAAGAAGTGGAAAATTGGAAAGCAGTTTTAAAGGGTGGATGGGCATTATGTTATGATTTTAAAGATAAAAGTAGATGGGGTGAAAATCCTAGTATATCTGATTACATTAGTGCTATAATAAGAGATATGAATACAGTAGATAAAAATAATAGCGAAGAGGATAGAATTTTATATCATTTTATGAATGCGATGTGTTTACAAATGACATATTCATCTCTATTAGAATTAAAAAGAAAAAATAAAATAGATGCGGTAGACAATAATTTTACCACAGTATTTAACGGTTTAAATGAAAGTATTGAAGAATTGAAAAGATAAAAAAATAAAAAATTGAAACTATTTTTTATTTTTTTAAAGAGAGCATACAATAATACGAATATGAGTGCCGGAATGTCAAAGGAGATGGAGTTTGGTGGCTGGCATGATATTAATGAAGATTACAGGGCTTGGACTCTTCCAAAAAATGGTTTCAGTCGCGTGCAGAATAAAGAAAATGCTGTTACTGGAATAGATGGTAAAATGTTATTTGTTAAAGAATGTAAAACAGATAATGAAGTGAGAGTAGAAAAGATAGATATATATAATTGGACAGATAATGCACACGCTAGGTTCCTAGAAGTTTATGGTCCACAAGCTGAACATACATTTCGTTTTGTGAATTGGTTAGCTGAGACACATGATCCAGAGACAGTGAAAAGATATAAGAGAATGGTAATGGGTATTAGGGATTAGTAGTGTCATATAAATTGTATCTATTATTAAATTCGTGTCAAAAACAGAAAAAAAAATTGAACTGCTGTTAACTACTGATAAAGGCAATCGTAGTTAAGGTTAGAGAAGGATAACCCAAGACTAACTCCCAATTAGTCCACATGGTTAGGATACCCCGCTTTCACCGGGGAGAACCGGGATCGATACCCGGATTGGGAACACCCTATTGGCGCAATTGGATAGCGCATCTGCCTTCTAAGCAGGGGGTTGCAGGTTCGAGTCCTGCATAGGGTAAATGGCGTCATCGTCTAATGGTCAGGACGCTGGTCTTTGAAACCAGTAATCCGGGTTCGATCCCCGGTGATGCCAGTGGAGCACGGAATTTCAGCCTAGTTAGCTCAGTCGGTAGAGCGCACGCCTTTTAAGCGTGTGGTCGTGGGTTCGATCCCCACACTAGGCACCATATCTCGGTTAGCTCAGTTGGTAGAGCGATTGTCTTATTAACAATTTGTCGGGGGTTCGAGCCCCTCACCGAGAACATAACCAGTATTCCCGAGCGGACAAAGGGGGCGCACTTAAGATGCGCTGCGTAATGCTTCCTGGGTTCGAATCCCAGTGCTGGTAACTCCCAATTAGTCCAAATGGTTAGGATACCCCGCTTTCACCGGGGAGAACCGGGTTCGATACCCGGATTGGGAAAGGAGTTAGAATTTTAGCCTTGTTAGCTCAGTCGGTAGAGCGCACGCCTTTTAAGCGTGTGGTCGTGGGTTCGATCCCCACACAAGGCACAATCTCAGTTAGCTCAGTAGGTAGAGCATCGGTCTTATGAGCCGAAGGTCAAGGGTTCGAACCCCTTATTGAGAACATATCTGTTAGCTACAAGGGAGCAGTCATATTTACAATGAAAGGATGGGTTCGATACCCATAACAGATTAGGGAGCACGGTAAACCAGTATTCCCGAGCGGTCAAAGGGGTCTCGTTCAAGGCGAGCTGCAATTATGCTTCGTGAGTTCAAATCTCACTGCTGGTAAATTTTTTTTTATAATTTGTGTCAAAATTTATGTTTTATAAAAAATTGAAGTACTTTTTGACCAGTGATAGACTTCAGAAAAAACATCAAACACTCTTACTTAAACTCAAAACAAATAAACACTATGGCGTCTTTCAACACTTCGTTCACTGTTCCCAAGTCTGCTGATGAGGCAAACCGTATTGGTGTGTCTCTCTGTATCCCACGTATCTTCAACAACATCAACCACCGCCGGATCAAGTCGTGGTTCATTCAGAACCTTCGCCACTGGGGGTTTGTGGAGCGTGTTGATGTCGTCCCTGTCTTCAAGAACGGTGTGCAGGTGCACAAGCGTGCATACGTCCACTATGCGGTAGGCAAGTTCAACCTGAAGGCAGATGATGGCAATGGAGGGAACATCATTGATGCTCTCGTGGCAGGAAACCAGATTCAGGTGATCTATGATGAGCCTTGGTATTGGAAGCTGTCGCTGTCAAAGACAGCAAGACCTGCTGAAGCACCAAAACGACGTGTCGGACCATCTGTAAAGATTGAGCTAAATAGTGAGAGTGTCTACGCAGCCGAGCAGAAATCTCCAGAAATGTCTGGGGCAGCGGTGCTTGCTGGTAAAGGAATTGAGGCAAGTGGAAAAGTCAAAGGCTCTGAAGTAACAGAGGTTGGGCGAGCTCCAACTCTGGAACGTCAGCCCCACGAAGCTAGTGACGCAAACTAAATAATAAAAAATATAAAAAGCCAAGTGTTCAGGGCATCAATCTGGTAAGCTTTATGGTGAAGCACCTTCCTTTACGGGACGGAGAAATGAGTTCGATTCTCATATTAGATAGACTGGATCGCGTAACCAGTATAAATAACCGCGAGTTGTAAGTTAAACTGACTTAGTGCCGACCTCCGTAACTGGTAGGTATAACGCATTAACGATAGGTTGAAAGTAGGCAGTGTAGATAGATGTAGATTAACGGAGGGGATTGGGTAGGACTTACAACTAACCCAGGCTGAACTATTATAGGGTGGGTTCAGATGATTATAGGCGAATGGAGGGGCTTATAGTAGGGCGCAGGTATTGACGGGGTGGCCTGCGACTGGTAATTGCGTTTGATGAACGACGGATAAATATAATAAGTAGCCAAGTGGAAGGATTATTATATAAAGGGGAGCACGGAAATCTATATATTTAATAAAGGCAATTGTGATGCTAATTGAAATTGATATTATAGATTTGGGAGCACGGTTTTTTTTGTATTTTTTATGTTTGTGTTTAAAAAATTGAAAAGAAATTTGGATTTTTATTAAAATTATCAAACCTCTACCCTAAAAATTAAAATGTCTCTTCTCTCAAAACATATTAAGAAATACGAGCTTTGGCTCTCAAAATTTGGACTGGAAAAGAAAAAACATCAAATGAAAGGTATGGAGTGGTGCCTTAATCACGAACTATGTGAAGAGCCAGAATATGGAGTGAGGGGAGGTATTGTGGCAGATGAAATGGGACTTGGAAAGACAATTCTGATGCTAGGGTGTATTATCTCTAACTTTAAGAAGAATACACTTATTGTGCTTCCACCAGCTCTTCTGGCCCAATGGGTAAAGATTATTGAAAAAATGTTAAGACATAAACCGATGATATTTCATGGTGGGAAAGCTAAAAAGGTCACTATAGAGGAAATATTAAAGGCTCCTGTAGTAGTTACGACATATGGTATGATTTCAAAGAGAAAGGACTATGAATCAAAGCTATGGAAAATAAAATGGAGTCGTGTAATATATGATGAAGCACACCATTTGAGAAATCGTAAGAGCCAAGGATATCTTGGAGCACAAAGGATAAATTCAAAAGTTAAGTGGTTAGTTACAGGCACACCGATACAAAATCGAACAAGAGATTTTGTTTCACTTTGTTCCTTAGTAGGACTAGGTGATGCAATAAGTAATTGCATAAAAGGTAAAAGAGTAAATAAAGAAGCACTAAAAAAGTTACTGAAACATCATTATCTTCGGCGAACAAAGAAAGGTGTTGGTATAAAACTACCGAAGATAGAGGAAAAAGTAATTCAAGTAGAATGGGAAACTGAAGAGGAAAAAAAACTAGCAGAGCAGATACATGACTACTGTAGTTTTAGCATGGTGCGCTTAGATAATGTTCAACAGATTATAGATCATCTTACAAAAAATAGATGTGTAGCTATAATGCGAGCAAAGCAGGCTTGTATTTTACCAACTCTATTAGAAGATGCAGTTTTCAGAATGAAAAGGAAATCAGAAATCCCGAACCATTTGAGTTTAGAAGAGATAACATCTAAAAGTAAAATAAATAAAGTAGTAGACGTTTTAGTAGAAAGGAAAAAAAATAAAAGGAAAAAACTAGTGTTTTCTAATTTTCGTGCTGAGATTGATGAACTTGCAGAAAAACTAACCGATAATAATATTACTGTAGTGAAAGTTGATGGTAGAACCAAAAAAGAAAATAAGAAATTTGCGACAATGAAGCCACCTACCAAAACCGATTGGAACCTAGTATGTAAAAAATGGAACAGAAACAATTATATATACGATTTTGTAAAAGAGTTCCTTATTCCTGATGTAATGATACTACAGATACAAACTGGGTGTGAAGGATTAAATTTACAACATTTTCAGGAGGTATATTTTACTAGTCCACACTGGAATCCATCAGTAGAGAACCAAGCGATTGCAAGGTGTCATAGAATAGGTCAAACAAAACCAGTAAGTGTATTTAGATTTATAATGGAAGGGTTTGGTGTATCAAATGAATTTGACTGGGAAGACGAACCACCAGCGACGAGATCAGTAGATCAATATTGTATGTTAATACAGAAAAAGAAGCGTGAGTTGATGCAGATACTTAATTAATTAATAAAAAATAAAAAAATTAATATTATTTTTTATTTAAATCTCAATAGGATAAGGCCAACAATGTTCAATAGTTCCATAAGAATCCTCATCTTCAAGACTATGACCTAAAAACTTACTAATAAATGTGCTATGGCTTACTAATGCAATATTTTTATAATCTTTATTAAGAGAACTAATATAATCTTTTGTTTTATTTACTCTGTCATCGAGTTGTTCTTCGGTTTCTTCCTTATCTATAAAACTATCAAATGGTTCAACTAAATCAAAATCAACATCAGTCCAATATTGTTTTAATTCTTTTTTGGTTTTTCTAATATTAGGAGTATGTTTTCCCTGTGGAAATTCTTTAATAGAATCAATTGCAACCATAGGTAGTTTTGGCATATCAGCAAATATACCATTAGCAGTTTGCAAAGTTCTAGTAAGTGGTGAAACTAATATTAAATCAATTTCATATTTATTAAACCATTTATTACCCAAATTAGTAGCTTGTAGTTTACCAGTATGAGTAAGTGGTGCATCAGTATTATCTTTATGATAGTAAGCTTCCTTACCAAATATATTAAAATTAACATTATGTAAAGCTTCTCCGTGACGAATCAAAAAAACGCGTTTACTCATTTTTAACATAATTAATTATATATTTTCTAAATATAATTTTTAATATAGTTGTTTAATTCGATAACATTATTAAAAGAGGTTTTATAGTTGAATGAACTATTTTTCATTGGATATGATAGTTCATAAGAATTATTATTTTTTTTAATTATGATTTGATCAATAGGTGCATCTTTTTTAATGTAACAAATCATTTGTTCTTCATTAGAAAATTCATAATATCCATTTTTAATAATATATTGTTCGGTTGTAAGGAGCATATACATAAAAAATATAGTTAGTTTTAAATATATTTTATAAAATTAAGATAAGTTTTTGATGATAGCTTTATTCAAAGAAAGAATTTCTAATTTTCTTTTAATACGTAATCTTTCCCCTTTAGTTTCATAATCAATAAATAGGTCATTGTTTTTCCAAAAAGAATTATCTAATATATCAATAATCATTTCGTTTTTCTCTCCTTTTTCCATATCATCAAGTTCACAATTAAATTTTTTTCTTATATAATTTTTAGAGCTATCTATAACATCAACGTAGCCTTCAGCAAAAGAATAAGAAGAACCCATTTGCTTAAAGATTTATAATAAAAACAGAATTAAGTTTTTAAACTTCAATTTTATTATAAATTAAAATACCCACGCTGGGACTTGAACCCAGAATCTTCCGCTTAGAAGGCGGACGCGCTATCCGATTACGCCACGCGGGTGTGTAAATACTACTTTCATTTTAAAAGAAGGGCTCTTCCGGAAATCGAATCCGAGTCTGTCCCACCCAAAGGGACAATGCTACCACTACACCAAAGAGCCATCAACTAATTACTGGTTTCATGAAAAAGGCACTCTGACCACTGAGTTACTCTCCCATTAAGAAGAGGTGTGATTCGAACACACGACCACCTGCTATAAATGCAAAAAATGTTGCTGTGAGAAACCAAAAAAAGCCGAATGTGAGGATTGAACTCACGACCTCCGCATTACAAGTGCGATGCTCTCCCACTAAGCTAATTCGGCTATACTAGAAACCTTTTATGTTTCATCTATAATATTCATTTAATTTTGTTTTATTTTTTTTTATTTTTATTTGTTTTTTTGATTTTTTATTTTTTATTTTTTAATTTATTTAATAAGCGCGACCATTTTTTTTTATGAAATTAAACAAATATTATAGATAACCGCAAACCGGTTTGACTATTTTAAAAATTGCTGTAAGTTTCTATTTCCTCCCTAGAATCGAACTAGGTTCTGACAAAGCAGTGTTAACCATATTTAACTGAGGAAAATGCCGTGCTCCCCTGAATATTTATCTTTGGCTACCTTTTATATCACCTATATCTTATTCTGTTACGTATTCACCTCCACCAAATCGGCTCGTCAGCCTTGCCAACAGTGGGGTTCGAACCCACGCGTGCGAACACAGCAGATCTTAAGTCTGCCCCCTTGGACCAACTCGGGCATGTTGGCATAAAAAAAAGAAAAAAAATTGCTGGAAAACTGCAGTTACCTAGGAACCATCCTATGCTTTCGCATACTGCAACAGGAATTGAACCTGCATCCGGATCATTAAAAGTGATAATTAAAAAATTGCTGTAAGTTTCCATAAAATTAGCCGTGCTCCCTACCGTACTCCCGTATTCTCGATAAGGGGCTCGAACCCTTGACCTTCGGCTCATAAGACCGATGCTCTACCAACTGAGCTAACCGAGATTTAATTATTCTTCTCGCTAATAACATAATTATAAGTCAATGCCGACTGTGGGGATCGAACCCACGGCCACGCGCTTAAAAGGCGCGCGCTCTACCGACTGAGCTAAGTCGGCCAAAATTTATTATCTTTTCCAATTAATGACATCGCGCTAATAATACTTTATTTCCCCATTAGATACATCATCATTATTTACTTTATAACTTATTTATCCATTAAAATAATTCCTCTATGATATTACACATCTGTGGTTGCCAGATGCCAACTAAATTCAACTCTCAATTCGCGACTCCTGGTCTCGATCCAGGGACCTTTAGGTTATGGGCCTAACACGCTACCACTGCGCCAAATCGCGATATACCGTACTCCCCGACGCTCGAAACAGGGGTCGAACCTGTGACCTCACGATTAACAGTCGTGCGCTCTAACCAACTGAGCTATTCAAGCATATTAATTTCCAAATTATTTAGGAAATTTACCACCATTGTTCTAAGGCATAATTAATTAAATATTCTTACTACAAGAATATGCTACCCTTTACATTATTACTTGTAGTGATGCTTTTAAGTTCTTTTTATGCCTTAAATATTTATTAAAAAAACTTTTATATAAGTAATATAATGGTAGTAAATAAAATTTCTGACTTTGCATTTTTAAATACTAAAGAATGCCTTATTTGTTTTGAAGAAATTAATACAAAAACACAAAAATATATTAAATGCACTAATTGTAATGTATATTATCATAAATCTTGCCATAAAACTTGGAATAATTGGAAAGGTAAGAGAAATATAAATCAATGTTCTCATTGTTCTCTAAGAAATTGCTTTGAAAAACATTCGCCATCTCTAATTCGTCGCTGTTTCCCCTGTTTATTCTGATAAATATTTATTAAAATATATTAAAGAACTTTTTGCAGTAACACTTATAATATGCCAATCATTAATCAACTCCATTGCTTTGACAACCTTATGGGTTACAAATACGGACAATTTATGTGGTTATCCTTTTGGGTGCCATCATTCTTAATTCTTCTTGCTGATGATACACCAGGACCTGGTAGAATGTTTTTAACTGGTGCAACTATGCTCTCATCTGGAACATTGCTTTATTATAATACATTTCGTTGGGTAAATGAACCAGCATCTACACCGGGAATGTTTGGTCTTACTGCAGAAGTATTTGCTAGATGGATTCTTGCTGCACATTGTGGTGTTAGTAATATAGTCGGAACAAATCCTATTGGTGCTTGGAATTGGTTTCAACTTGTCGCAATGTCTCTTTTCGGTATAAGTCATCTTGCTGCTAGTATGTATTCAACCTGTAATTGGGATCATTATAGGGATTATACTAGAAGAATAAAAGATGAAGAAAAAGTATATTAATTAATAATAAAATATACTAATATAAAATTGATTTAATAAATTTGTTTTTTATTATATCAAAAAATGAATATCCAAAATATAGATGGAATTGGATTCCTTCAAAAATTACCTGATAATAGCATTGATCTTATTTTAACTGATCCACCTTATATTATTTCAAGAGAAAGTGGTATGAATAACTTTGAAAAGGAAATACAAAAAATAGATGCATCTGGTAAAAATAAAAAAACCGAAGCTGATTGGGAAATATTTAAAAAAGGTAAAACATATGATGATGAAACAAAGGCAAAGGATAACTATATTAAATATGGCAATACTTCAGGAAAAAAATATGGATTTAAGACTGATTATGGAGTATGGGATAAAGAATTTACTATTGAAAAACTAGATGAATTTATAAAATTATTTTATAAAAAACTAAAGAAAGGTGGAACTTGTATTATTTTCTTTGATATTTGGAAAATAGAAACACTCAAAAAATTAATGGAAACAGCAAAAACAAAAAAGAATGGTTTTAAGCAAATTCGTCTTATTGAATGGATTAAAACAAATCCTGTTCCATTAAATCAAAGTGTTAATTACTTAACAAATTGTAGAGAGATTGCAGTATTAGGTGTAAAAGGTGGAAAACCAACATTCCATTCAAAATATGATAAGGGGATTTATGAATTTCCTATACAGAATGGAAAAAATAGATTTCACCCAACACAAAAAAGTATTCCGTTATTCGAAGAACTTATTAAAAAACATTCAAATGAAGGGGATTTAATAGTAGATCCATTTTTAGGTGGTGGTACAGCCGCAATAGCTTGTAAAAATACAAATAGAAAATTTGCTGGATGTGAAATTGATAAAAAATACTATCAACAGCTACTCAAAATTTTATAATTATTTATGTGCATTATAATATGCTTGTACATCATACCAATATGTTCCTCTCAATCCCAATCCTTCCGGATCAAAAGTTTCATCACCTTCAATAAATTCGCTCCCACCCATTTTTATACATTGAAATGGTGCTGGTTGTCTTTTTTTTAATTTTTTTGTTTTATTACAATCTGCACGCTTTTTTAGATTACAATTATTACACAATGGTTGAAAATCACTGATTAGTTGTGTTTCTTTATTATGCACTCTCTGATCATTATATAAATCATTTTTATGATCTACTATCATTTCTTTATTACTACCACAAGCAATGCAACATTGTCCCTTAAAATGTTCATATATCCTTTTTGCTATTGGACGGTTTTTTAACAAAATAGCTGCTTCTTGGTCTGGATCAAAACCCACAGTTCTTATTTTTATAACTTTCCTTTTATTTAATTCTTTCTCCCAAATATAAGATGTTAAACCGAAAAACTTACCATGTCTCTGATTACCATTCTTAGTCCAAGGTAAACCACTACTTACTATTTGTTCAGTAGTATACCAATTTGATTTTCCTTTTCTTTTTGATTCTGGTGCCAATTCAGTCCATCTTTGTAGATTTTTGGAAACTCTAGGCATGATATTAGGTTATTTCTTTCAACTCTAGGCAAAATAAACTTCAATTTTGTTTATCATTTCATTTTTTTTTATAATTATAACATAATATGATTTTGAACATCCTTTCATGGAATTTAAATTTTATCCATGATAATTATTTCCAAAGAGCTCAAAATATAAATAATATTTTAGAGAGAGAAATTAATAATACTCATATAATTGCATTACAAGAAGCTATTTCACCATTTTCTAAACTATATAAATATATTGATAATGATAAGATAAATGAATATAGACATAGTGAATTCTTTGTAGAAATTAATTTTATAAATAAATATATTCAAAAACTTTTCCCTAAGAAACAAGACATTATACAAGGGACTTTTGAATATTTAATGGATAAGCTATTATACTTTATACAAATCTTATACAATAAATATGGTGAATATTTCAAGTATTTATATTTTAATTACCCAAAAATTGCTATAATATTAGTTTTTACATTTCCTGTTATTTTTATACTTTGTTGGTTTTTCGTTGGCATGACTACAATAATACATAAAGATATTGATGCAATTGTTAAATGTAAATATATTGAAAGAATGTTTCAATATACAAAATTTAATTTTAATCAGAGAGAAATAATATTTTATAATATTCATTTAACTGCTGGAGATAAAAATTTCCAAGATAAAAAAAGATTAAATACTATTAAAAAGATTTATGAAGATAATAAAAATTCGGATATAATTATACTTGCTGGTGATTTTAACTCTAAGCCTAATTCTGAAGTATATAAATTTTTAATTGAAAATAAATTTATTAGTTGCTCTATGCAAATAAAAAATAAAGAACTATTTACTTTTCCTAGTAAAAAACCAAGAGAATGTATTGATTATATTTGGATTAAAGGTGATAATATAAAGATTAAAAATTATGAAGTTTTTGGTGACAAATCATATACAGATCATCTTGGAATTAAAGCTAGTATTGATATTCTTTAACGTCGCATCATTCTTAGTCTAGCACCAGGCATTATTTGCTTTCTAGTTTTTTCAATTGTGGGCGCCTCAACTTCAAAATCTGAATCATAATCTGAATCATAATCTGAATCATAATCTGAATCAGTCTCATTTCCAGAACTATTTTTCTTCATCTGAAAGCAAGCATAAATACAAACTGAAATATAAATTGTTAATTGAAACAAACATAGAAATACAACAAACTTTCCAAAGAGTGCTGTTATCCAGTGCAAATTCATAAACATCTTTTCTTTATAATTAAAATAATTTTTAGTTTTCAATTTTCTAAAAATTGAAGTTTGTTCTTATGCTTTTATGAAAAGCACTTAACCGGATGTCTATACGTAAACATAAAAACTTGTTCCACAATGATGAGATTTATCCCTACCTTCCGAAAAAAAACACAAAAGATACACCCAGCGACAACAAAACACACCAAGAAAAAACAAAAAGTCAAACACAGTGCTGCATCTGTTACCAAAGTTCAGACAAAATAACTTTTATAAATTGTAAAAAAGGTGGTGTTCAATTTAAAAATCAGGGAAGAGGTTCCGCATGCAGTAAAGATAAACCGATTTGTCTTGAATGTAGACAAAAATGTGTCAAATCTTGTCCTTTCTGTAGAAATCATAAATTACATATTATTGAAACTGAACGTTACCCTAAGAAAAAACAACCTTGGGTTATTAGAGAATTGGAAAGACAACTAAAAAAAAAGAAAAAAAAGGAAAAACAAAATAAACTTCTGTCAATAAGACTTGAGTGGATTAGAAATTCTAGACCAAGAAATATATTCTCTATTCCTAGAGAAGAAAATATATTCGGTGAGTTTTATTCTACCTTTGATTATACTTTAATCATGTAAATCAGAGAGAAAAATACAATATTAAATTTAATTAAACTATAATTTATTTTTTTGTATTTTAATTAATTCTCTCTATTTGTATAATGTATTCTATTTTTAAAAGGCTTAATAAAAATTTCAGTACAATAAAAAATATTAAACCTACCCCCAAACCAAAAAAACACCGTTTTGATATTGAAAATGAACCTTGGACTAAACAAAAAAAACAAAAACAATTTACATATTCTTATATCAGATATATTTTTGATTTAACAGAGAGAATAGAGAGAAAAGAAAAATAAAATAGAATATTCATTTATAAATTATTTTTCTCTCTATAATTTAGATGTCAGTATATGAAACCGAATCACCTAGACGACAACAAATATTAAAAGAAATGTGGGAGATAACTAAAAAGAATGTAGAGAGTAATGGAAATCTAACACCAAAGCAAATTTTTATTCTTGCAAAACATAAAGTAGATAATACCAAAAAAACAAAAAGATGTCCAACTTGTACGGTATCTGGTGGTAAAAGAACGCGAAAATCACGTAAAAGAAAATCACGTAAAAGAAAATCACGTAAAAGAAAACGAAGAAGAAAACGATAAACTATATCGTATTTTATTTTTATTTTAATATGATTCTCTCTAACTCAAAAAAAAGAACTAAAAAAAAGGATCCAATAAATATTAACTTAAAATAAAGTTTATATTTATTTTTATAATGGGAGCAGGAGCATCTGCAAAATCAACAAAGTTAGTAAAACCTGATGATTGTAATGAAGATGTATGGAAAAGGATACTTAAGCTATTTGATAGATTAGATACTGATGGTACACATTCTATTGATGAAACTGAATTAATGGGTCATATTGCGGATCTACATAGTAAAAATAATATAAGAAGATTAAATAAAAAAAAAGAAGACTATGCTTTAAATACACAACTTGAAACAGATAGAATTAATTATAATAAAGAACTACAAATACAAAAATTAAATCAAGATGCAAAATCAGAAATAAATGAATTAACAGAGAGAAATAAGTTATATATTGAAAATATTAATAAGGATATTAATTCTTTAGAAAGTATGTCACAAGAAGAAAAGGCAAAAAAAATAAAATCAATTATGTGTGGTAAAAAGGATTCAATAGAATTCTGGGATTTTTATAAATATATGAAGAATAGAACCGATGATATTCCAAATATTGTCTGGTGATAATATAATTAATAATTTATAAAGATTTATATTTTAATTTATTCTCTCTAAAATATAAATGCCAGAGCCAAAAGATAATAAACTTTATCAGAGAGCAAAGAAATATATTTATAAAAAGCATCCAAAACATAGTGCATATAGAAGTGGATTATTAGTTCAAAAATATAAAAAAGATTTTAAAAAGAAATATGGTAATAAAAGTCCATATATTGGACAAAAAACAAAGAAGAAAGGATTAAAAAGATGGTTTGCTGAAAAATGGGTCAATCAGAGAGGAAAAGTAGGATATAAGTATAAAAATGACATATATAGACCATCAAAAAGAATAACAAGAAAAACACCATTGACACATAAAGAACTATCTAGAAAAGAAATAAGACGCGCTAGAACAAGAAAATATAAATATGGACGTATAAAAAAATTTAGAAAAACCAAAAGACGTAGAAGAAAACAAAGGGGTGGCATGCTTGGTATGTCACGAAGGAGACGTTCACCAACATTTTATCAGCCACCACATTCTGCTGCTGCTGCTGCTGCTGCTGTTCCTGTAGAAACAGTAGATTTAGAGTGGACAGCATATGATTTTAGACCTCGACAAAATAACACTAAAAAAAGATGGAGATTTTATAATGTTGGAGATGATGGTAATGGTCAAGAATGGGAGTTAAGAACACGATTAGTTAATGATGATGATGAAACCTATTATGGTGAACCAAAGGGAGATGACGGTGATGCACATAAAATAAATAAAGAGTTATACAAATATTTAATTTTAAAAAGAAATGCGCTTGTACCTGAATACTTATTATTAAGAATGGCACTTACTGATAATTTAGAACAAGCTAAAGCGGTATTTAATGCGCATTTATTATTACAAATTAGAGAGCAATGAATTTTATTCTCTCTAAAATATAAATGATATTTAGTAACAAAGGTTATAAATTTTTAACAATAAAGTTTTGTTCAATATTTTTATTCACATTATTATATTGGTCAATTGAACATTTTATAGAGAGAAACCCTGGAAAAAAGGCATCTATTTATGATTGTTTATTTTATTCTTTTATAACACAAACAACAGTAGGATATGGTATTCCGCAATCTATAACTGATACAAAATCTAAATTAATAAAAACTATTAATATTGTCCAAATGTCTAGTATTTTTATAATATTGGCATTACATTTATAAAAATTGAAGTCTTTTTTGCTGTTATTATAGAAATCACTAATATATTAACAGCCACGACAAGATGATCTCTCTTTACGAACACGCAACGGATGCTTGGAGCGATTACTTTGATAATGGATTTAAATACTATTCAAGAGGAAATTTCTTTGAGGATTTTATTGACTTCTATAAAAAAAATTATACAACAGAGTATCTTGAATATGTGTTGGGCTTTTATGGTGAAAACCAACCGTCTCTTGATGTTTTAAACATTCCACACCACTTAAGGTGTATGTCTAAAAACCTTCAAATAGAATTCTTTGACTGCTGTCCAACAAAAATACAAAAACACTACATAGACTTTTGCTATAAATCTATAGAGGAGGAATATTTCCAAAGTCCTCATAGTGAGATATATTATGATGGAGGAGATGGAGGAGATGGAGGAGATGGAGAAGAGAAAGAAGAAGTAATTGATTTGACAGGAGACATGGAAGATGATGAAATGCCAGCTCTTATTGATGCTGATGGTGATGTTGTGATGACTGATGTTGTTGATCAGGACAGTGATGAGATGCCTGAACTAGAAGATGATGCGGATTTGATGAGTGCGGTGCAGTCACACCTGGGTTATATTAATAACTTTGTAAACAATTTTATTCCAGTTGCGCCTACAGTGGAGTTAGAAAATACAGAAGTCGTCCATCCAGATAAAGGTGACACGGATTTATATGATGATTTATTCGAAAGTTCAGACGAAGAAAGCGATGATGACAACTGCTGAAAATGATATTATGATTAAAAAATTTTATTTTTTTATATATTTTAATTAATTAAATTTGACTAATTAAGATATCCCAGAAATCTTTAGCCTCTTTTTCTCTCTTTCGGTCATATGTATAGAGTCTTAAAATAGATTCACGATATTGTGTAGGTATAGAAAAGCTGTTTTCAGTAGGATTTGTTAAAGAACAAGTTTCAGATTTATTTTCAAAGTAATAAACATTAGTAAGTGGATTTTTCCCACCAGTAGCAAAACCAAGATCAACTTTATCAACTAGAAAATCAACAATTCTTTTTGGAAATGCACAAATAGAAGGGTGACTGTCAGTATATGGTATAATTTTTTCACAAACTAGTTTTGGTATTTTTCTATGGAACATTTTATTTTTAATATCATCATAGAGTTCATTTTGATGTAAATTACAAAATACAATTGAATCGGTAAGTTGTATAAATTCATAACCCCTTTGTTTAATATTTCTAAGAATTTCAATAATATAATATTCATAAGCTTTAACTGTATGGTGTGAAAGAACTTGTTTATGAAGCCGGTATCTTGTATTAAAGAGATTATATATCTCAAATTGAAGTTTTTTAGGCCAAGCAAGCACCATTTTATCTGTTCCCTTTATTTTTTTTACACGACATTCGCTCATAAGTCTACTATATTCGCCTCCAAATTTCATACCTATATGGTAGCAATCTCTCTGAATATAGTCTATTTTATCAACATCAATAGAACATACTTTATTTGCTACAATTTGATACCGCCAATCATTTTGACTATAGTCGCCATTAACATCAGGATCTATCATATTTAGAATATATTTTAATTCTTCATTCGTAATATTTATATTATATTTTTTTACCATATTTTTTATAATTTCTAACCCTCTTTCTTCGTGCTCTGGTTCAGACGGTTCTTTAACATAATGATCATATAGGTGGCTAAAAGGCCCGTGTCCTATATCATGAAGCAATCCTGCAATGCGTGTCAATTCTATCTCCCTGTCAGTAATACTTAATTCAGGGTGTGCATTTTTTAAATTTTCCATTGTTATTCCTGCAAGATGACTCACACCTACTGAATGTTCAAACCTTGTATGAGTACCACTTGGAAATACAAAGTATGTAGCACCTAGTTGTTTTAAGTCTCTTAGTCTTTGAAATTCTGGTGTATCCATAAATTCACACATAAGTGGCGTCATTTCAACAAACCCATGTATCGGGTCATATATTTGTTTACTCATTTTAGTTACATTAAATTATAAGTATTTTATTAATTCAATTTTTTTATATTTTTATAATTTATATGGTTAAAGCAGATTGTATTTGTTATGGTGATGGAAAAAAAAGAAAAAAACAAGTAGCAGTTGCGACTAGAGGCGCGGGTGGTGGTGAATCTAAGCGTATGGGAGGTGGTGCTGGTAAAAAAAGAAAATATAAAACTAGAAAAAGAAGACGCGTTAAAAGAAGAAAAACTAAAAGAGTGCGTAGAAAAAGAAGAAAAACTAAAAGAAAGAGAAAATAATTTTTTATAGTTTCTATATATAATGTCCGATTCAGAAGTTTTTGAAACCGCAATCAAAATGCTTAAAGTTAAAACTGAAGGCACAGATATTAATGCTACCTCTATTATTAAAATAATGCAAACTGCTATGGAAGTAGTTGAAATTACAGAAGTTAAAGGCAAAGAACAGAAAGATTTAGCAATTAAGTTAGTAAGACAACTTGTTGTTGATGCACCAATACACGATGATAAAGAAAAATTATTATTAGATATGATTGATAATAATATTCTCGGGGATACAATTGACCTTGTTATTTTAGCCTCTAAAGGTGAAATTGATATTAATAAAATTGTTGCTGTTAGTGCCGGATGCTGCGGTAAAATTCTTGCAAAAAAACAATAAATTAATTACATAGCATATAATACAGTCCATTCTCTAGCTGCTGCATTATATGCATCTCTATTTTTTATATATTGATCTGCTATCGTTGGTGATAATGGATCATCTGGGTTCGGATCATCTAATAATGAACAAATTGATAATAATACTTTTGATATTGTTAGTGCTGGTGACCACTGATCTTTCAAAATATCTAGACATATACCACCCCCTCCGTTAATATTTGGATGATAAATTCGTGTTGTAAAGAATACCTTTGGTGGTTTAAACGGATAATCTGATGGAAACCTTATATCTAGAAAAAATAAACCTCCTGCATATGGTGAATCTGATGGACCCATTACTGTAGCTGTCCAATGGTAAATATCATCACCAAGTGGTCCTGCACTACAATTAAATGGAGGGTCTTCAACTAAAGCTTCTAATTCCTTTTTAATTCTCATGTCAGTCATATTTTAATAATATATCATGTTATAAATTATTCTCTAATAGGTTTTAATTTATAATTTACTAAAATTGAAAATATTATTACTTTCATTAAAGTAACTAATAAAAATGCAACCTACACGTAAATTTAGAGTAATACCTCAGTCATATCAATCTAAAAGAGGCCACGGTTCTTTTGGCATGAATGCTTATTATTATGATGAAGACGAACATAAAAAAAAACCTGGAGATAGAAAGGATTGGTTTTATAGTTCTATTAATAGATACATTCAAAACCCAAATGTTAAGGGTTTTGTTTATAATCATAGTGTTCATTCTACTTGGTTATATGAAAAACTTGTTCCTGAATCTTTAATAGATAAATATAATCGTGATATGGATTATAAATTAAAAAATGGCGAACCAACAAGAAGATACGAATGGCACACAATGGTGATATTTGATTAACTATAATTTTGAAATATAAGGCGCTGTATTAATACCTGGATATCTATATTCTAACATTTTTAGAACCAAAATCTGCTTGTGGTGGATTTTTTAGGTTATATTTTTCATCCATAAACTTTTTAGCAGAATAAACTAGTTCTACTGGTAATATATTTTTTAGTAGGATTACTCCTTCTTGTTTCCATTTCTTCATATAATCTAACACTTTACAAAAAAAACACAAAAAACACCACGAAAATAAAAAAGATTGAAGTACTTTTTGTAAAAATGAAGAAAAACACTCAATCAACACACACTATCACACGATGCCTTACTACTATACAAAAATTACAGACTGCTTGGGAGAGATTCCCGAAGAGACTAAACCCACATTCATTATTGATAAACTATCTCAACACGCCTTGGAAAAAGAAGCGATGTGCACGGTCGAATGGTTTCAAAACATTTCAAGATGTATGGATAATCCGGAAGACGTCATCAAAATGATTACACTACGGCTGTCGTCATCAACTCAAATTTCAGAGTCAGATGCAAGTATGATAATTCATCTATGTCCTGTTAAGGCTATAGAATCATTCATACGGTACCTTAAGTGTGATTTCAGGGTCGTCCGAAACGACTGGGGAAATATACATAATGAATGGATTGATCAGTTCTCAGACGAAGAAGAAGAAGAAGAAAAAGAAGACGAAGATGAAGAAGAAGATGAAGAAGACGAGGCGCAACAAGTTAGACAATATTTGAGCCGTGAAGATTTTGAAGACTTAATGGAACATCCAGGACTTTCTAATATTAATGAAGTTGCCTCTCTTTTCAATGATTTACAAAGTTTGTTTGGAAATGAATTGTCTCAATATTGGGACGATATTATTATTACTCTAGAACGTTATGATTTCGGAGATATGGATGAAGATTGTATGGAGTTTCTCCAAAATCTTGGCGGGGAAATGTCACTGGTGAATAGCTGGGATCTCTCTGATGACGATGACCTATCTGATGACGATGACCTATCTGATGATGAGAATGGCTTGACGGTATGATAAGAAAGAGTGGCGTGGTGTAAAAATTTAATTTTTTTATCACATAATGCTATGACTGCATAAAAAACACAAAAACCATAAAAAAATTGAAGTACATTTTGCAAGAAGACTGAGGTTATAAAAAATCAACAAACTCTTACAAAAACTCAAACACAAACAACAACCAACCGATGTCTTCGCTCGTCACCATCATCCCCCAGACCGCCGCTCCTGCCCGCAACAAGGTGTGGACCAATCAGGCAGGTGGTCGCAGTCTCATCGACTTCCTCACCAAGAAGCCTATGAACAAGACCATTCGCCTCGACGCAGCAAGTCGTGTGAAGACCAACCCCTTCGAGGTCTTCAACCAGAAGTCTTCTGCTTCCAAGCCTACTCCGAAGACCTGGAAGCGTGCCCCACTAGGCAAGTGGAGCAATGCTTCGGCGGTGGTGAAGCAGGATGGTGCCTTCGCTGAGAAACCTAAACCTGCTATTAAGAAGGCTGTAACCGATAACAACGATTATCAGCAGCAAAAGCGCGCAAACTACCTTCGCCGTAAGTTCCAGTGGGAGGAGAAACAGCGCCAAGAGCGTAAACAGAAGCGTGTTCGTTTCGCAGAGGAGAGGAAGGTTCGTGCAGCGGAGCAGCTGCGTCAGCAGGTTGAGGCTATGAAGCTTCAATCGTCTGAGCCACAGACTGACGAGCAAGAGGACAGCGAAGACGACGGCTATGAACTCTCACTCCAGTGCGACGAGGAACTGCGCTCTGTTCCAAGCGATGAAGACCTGCTTAAGGCTAAACACCTTAACCGCATCAAGCAAGTAGAGCACGAACTTGCTGAAGCGCGCTGTGACCTTGAGGCAGCGAAGAACCAGAGCAGTGGAAGCTGGGCGGATGAAGGAGACGTGGAAGATGAGGAACTCCGTGTCGAGTGTCTCGTGGAAAAGCTGCAGCGTATGAAAAAAAATATGTAAATAAAAAACAAAAAATATAAAACCCTGTGAAAAAACACAGCCGAAAAAAATTGATTTTTTTTTATGTTACAAAAGAACTTAACTATTAATCATGTATTATATCAAAATGGCTAGACAACCTACTGAATGGAGACACCTTACTCATAGACCATCGGTAGTTGATTTTAAAGTTATCCCGCTTGAAGAAATATTAATTATTTTATGGAGAAGTTCTACCGTTCTCACAGATGATAATATACCTATTGAAAAAAGTTTTGATGAAATGTTTGAAATGGCAAAACAAAAAATTATAGAGGCACAACCTATGGAAGTGCAATTAAAAAACGAATCTTGTATTGAAAAAAGTTGGTATTTTAAAAAATGGATAACAGAATTTTATGGTAAAAAAATTATGTCTGATTTCTCTGATCCGAGACGTATGTGTTCTATTTGGTATGATGAAATAAATGATAAGCCTGGTTATATGAGGATTATTTCATCCAATGCAGTTGCGAAAAGATTCCAACGTAAAATGATTGAATAAATTAATTTATAAAAAATTGAAGTAATTTTTTACTACAAGTGTATGTTAGAAAAACTATTTACATAAATACTACACCTTAATAACATGCCTGTTCTCTCTTGTCTCGGACGTGTGAAGCGCAGCGCAGATGGTGTAAGACCTAAGGCTGCAGCGGATATTCAGATATTTAGATTCAGAATTGACAGGTCTGGTTCAATGTCTAGTATGGAAAAAGAAGCATATGAGGGAACAATCGATTATCTTAAAACTTCTGCTGAATTGGCTATTAAAAATGGTTCTAAAGGACATATGACACTTGGAACTTTTGACGGAGAAATGGAAATGGTGTTTGAAAATGAGAGCTTCAAAAGAGTGTTTAATCGTATTACAGATGACCTTGGGAAGCAAGTTATTAAAAGTAGCTTAATTCCAAGAGGAATGACAAAACTTCGTGATGCGGTAATTGAAGACGTATGTGCTCTCAGGCGTCAAAAAAAGGAACTAGAAAAGAAACTACCAAAACATCTTACCAGGCTAAACCCTACTATTATTGTTACATATGCTGTATTTACTGATGGACAGGACAATTCAAGTCGTAATTCTGTGAAAATGATGAGCGATGCAGTTAAAGCAGCGCGAGATGAAGATATTATTTGTCTTTTCCTAGCTGCAAATCAAGATGCTTGCTCAGCAGGGGAACGATTTGGTTTTAGGTCAGACCATTCACTAGATATGGCTTCAAGTGGAGATGGAGCACAAATGGGGTTTCGTTCAGCTACAGTAGCTACACAAAGGGCTGTTACAACAAGTGCATTTGCACCACCAGGTTCTTGTCTAAGGCAAAGTAGTGCAGCTTTTACTCCTTTGGAAAGGAACGTTTCGCAAGGAACAAATGTAAGACAGCATAGATCTGCGCGTTCTATTAGTATGCACCTGAATAATACATTTGTACAAAATTCTCCTTTGCCACCACCATCAGCTATTCTAAGACAGCCCGCAGGAATTCCTATCCCAACGATTTCATATAGGTCTGGACGACAAAGCCCACTTAACCCCAATGCCCCGTCTTGGAATCCTTCACAAATATATTAATAAACTATAAATCTATTAATAAATATTCTATAAAATTTCATTTTTTTTGTATTTAAAATTTAAAAAAATTGAAACAAATAAATAATTTAGAATTAAAATAAATAAATTATATATTATGGCAAGTGTAATCGTAGTTCAAACAGAACCAACTGTAAATTCCAATACGGGTGAATTTACAGCGCCAGATATTAAAAACGACACACTGTCTTGCAACATATGTCAAGAAGATATTTCAGATAATAACATAAAAACTCCCTGTAATCACGCATTTTGTGGTGATTGCTTCTTTAAATGGATGCAAGAAAAACCAAATTGTCCGATGTGTAGGAAAGAATTTGTAAACGAAGATATTATGAAAAATATATCCGACAATCGTGAAGAACTATCTATTTTGACATCTGAATTAGAATATACAAGATATCAAGCAGTAAGGATTAAAAGGAGACTTTGTAAGAGAAAACGAACCTGCACAGAATTACTCAAAAGACAAATTTCTCTAAAACAAATGTTAGAAGAAACAAAAATGTATATTTTATTGGAACGTAAAAAGTTGAAAACTCTTAGAATTAAGCGAACACCAAATCATAAAGAAAGACAGCAGTATTATAAAGAAGATATTAAATTTATCAATGAAATTATGACCACTTCATCTTTATTTGGTAATATAAATGATGCAACAGAAAATTTATCTGGAACAAGCGAAGACGTTACATTAAGCGATGACACTACATCAAGCGATATTCCATATATTCCTTTAGCAAGGGATGCTTTAGATGAAACTATTTGGAACAATACGCTTTTAAATGAGGAAACTGTCTCTCCAACGCCGACACAAACACACACTCCAGAATATTCACCTTATGATAGCGAAACAAATAGTAGTCCTTCTACACCGAATTCAAGTCCTGAGCCAACTGAAACACCACCAGAAGTTCCTTCAATTGCCACAACAAACATAGAACAAATACCAATTTCACAAGAATTTAATTCTCCATTTGAATTCGGAATGGAAGCTATAAATTTTGAAGAATTATTCCCAGTTAACCGTGATAATAGTAGTAATGTTATTTTCGAATTCGGACAAAGCAATTAAATTGATTTTAAAAAATTATAAAATTTTTTTATGATAATATTAAAGATGGCATCGGATGAACTTACTGAACTAATTTTCGGTGATTTAATTTGTGACTTTGACCAAGATATATATTGTAAATCATCAAAGCGTGTTAAATTAGTCATTGTAGAAACAACATATTTAATTACAGGTTTTAGAAAAGATAAATATTATTTACAGATTACACCAATGTTATTTCAGGGTTCAAAAACATATTCTACTGAATGGACACCAGGTGATGATATTTTAAAATTAATAAAAGATTTATTAGAAAATGAATGTAAACATATAAAAAAAAGTGCTTAAATATAATTTATAAATTAATCTATCAAAACATCCTTGGTCTAGTTGGTTATGACGTTCGCTTTACACGCGAAAGGTGATGGGTTCGATTCCCATAGGGTGTATTAGTAATATATTTTTTATTAAAATATATTATAATTATTATATGCTTCCTGAAGTAATTGAATTAAAAATATTAGAATATCTCTCTATAAAACCACAAAAAAGGTGCCGTGCTACAAATAATAAAGGAAATATTTGTAAGAAAAAGGCAAAGAAAGGTTATTTAATTTGTCAACATCATAAAAAGATTTTAGAAAAAAATACAAAAAAACATCATATTCAATTTGCAGAGTTATGTATTATGTTAAGAAGGGTTATAAATAATAATAAATATAAGTGGTATGGCACTGATAATTATAATGCATGGTTGTCTCAGTCGTGTCCTTTGTATCTGTAAAAAATTGAAGCTATGAAATCATTTTTAAATGTGCTTAAAAAGAAAAACACAACAAATATATCATGCAAATTTTCGTAAAGACACTAACTGGAAAGACCATCACACTCGATGTGGAGCCGAGTGATACCATTGAAAATGTGAAGTCAAAGATTCAAGATAAGGAGGGAATCCCACCAGACCAACAGAGGCTTATCTTCGCAGGTAAGCAGCTAGAAGATGGACGCACACTATCCGACTATAATATTCAAAAGGAAGCCACACTACACCTTGTGCTTCGTCTACGTGGAGGAATGAATTTTGGAAGGAGACGTGGAAATACATTTGCAAGGAAGCGCGGTAAGCGGTCTCACGAAGAAACAAAGCCTAAGCCCAAGCCTAGGTTTAAGTCTCAATTTGTTGTTGGAACACCAGAATATCAAAAGCAAATGTATGAGCTTGGATATTGGACGAATAATAAGATTGATACCACTGGCTATCTAAAGTCAATGAATGAGGAAGAGCTAGCAAAGCTTCAGAGAGCAATTCCACGAAAGTTTAAGCCTTCTAATTACAAGAAAGAAATGCTTGTTCATAAGATTAAGAATTATGTTGATGACAACGGTTGGAAGATGGTGGAGGGAGGTGCTTATGATAAGAGGTGGTCAAATAGTTCATATGAGGGTAAGCTTTTCCGTTCTGGTGTAATTGAACATAATGGTGAGAGAATTTATTTCCCTGTTTCTGGAACAGAGGAAGACCCTAAGGGGCTAGCTTGTAATACGTTCCTATATTGTGCTAATACAATGGTTGATATTCAACCTAATAGATTTAAGGACCACGATTATTCTACACGATTTGGACGTAGACGTATTCATTATCTCAATTATCTTGATGCTCGGATGGAGAAGCGTAAGGCTTTTGAGAAGGAAAATGAGAAGCTCGCAAAGGAGATGAGAACCAGGAGAGCCGTTCTTGGAAAGGTATAAATAAAAAAGTAATTTAAAGATATAAAAATTATATTAATTGGAACCGAACAGCAAATATAAAAAACCTAAATTTTTTTATGGTTCCAGCAAAATTAGAGTGAGAGTCTAGGTATCCTACTACCTTAAAAAAACTAACCGTATCTTACCCGACATAGCTCAGTTGGTAGAGCATCGGTTTGTAGCACCGCAGGGTCGTCCGTTCGAATCGGGCTGTCGGGAAGTGCTAATTCGAGAATTCACATTCTCTTTTAATAATAAATTAATAATTATATCTTTAAATTATTTGCGCCTTTGGTGTAGTGGTAACATATTTCCCTTCCAAGGAAGTGCCCCGGTTTCGATTACCGGAAGGCGCATAGGGAGTGTAGCTCAAATGGTAGAGCGCTCGCTTTGCATGCGAGAGGTAAAGGGATCGATGCCCTTCTCTTCCACTTATTTTCTTATTAAATTATATGAATACCTTACCTAAAGAAATAGTTAGTCAAATATTTGATTATACGTTAACTTGTAAAAAAGATAACAGTTATTTTATTAATAAATATATAACCAACATATTAGTAGAAAAACATAAAAACTGCGAACCATTTTTATGTTTTGGAAGATATATATGTTGTGATTGCCATTATATACCTATAAAATTTTTAAACAGACTAAATTATAGCTATTATTTTTAATGCCATAAAGAAGAGTCGAACTTCAATTTCACCCCCTCAATTAGGGTTACTCGCAACCGGCTATGACTTTATATAGTATTAAGATTATTTTAACAGTCACATAATTTTAATTTTGGACTTAAATTTAACCATTTACTATATGATAAAATTTTAAATTCTCCACATTTTGAACAATTTTCTGCTTGTAACTGCAATCTTTCATAATCATGAATATTATAATCTAATGCGTGATCCTCATTAAAAAAATCTCTATCATTACAAAATCCAAATATCCAATGTTCCGTCTCTTCATTTAAAATTTGCATAGGATTTAAAAGCCAATTAGGAATATTATTTCTTGACCAGGCACTCTTTATTAATGATATTTCTTTTTTATGTTTTGTTAATTCTTTTAAAAAATTTATACATTTATTATCATAATAAGCATATTCTTTTATTAAATTACATAATTCTAATGGTATCTTCAAATTATTTATCAAAAAGATATTGTGAAAAGGGGTTTTAAACTCTCCAATATACATAAATTAATTAAAGAATTAATTTTAAGTATTTTTTTGTCGTAATGTCCGAGCGGTTAAGAAGCCAGACTGCTAAACTGGTGGGCATTGCCCGCGCAAGTTCAAATCTTGCTTACGACGTCTGCAGATGTGCCTGAGCGGTTAAAGGGGTAGACTTGAAATCTACTGGGCATTGCCCGCGCGAGTTCAAATCTCGTCGTCTGCGTATAGTTTTATATTAAATTGAAACTTAATATAAAACCAAATTAAACTTTAAGTATAAATGAATTATGGACCACATAGGAAAACGTTTAAGGGAGACAAAAACAGAATAAAAGATAATTATTATTGGTTAGATGAAAAAAATAATAGTTATAAATTGAGATTTTGGGATGGAAAACAACTAAGAAATAAAGAAACTGATAAATTATACTATGAAAAAAATAAGGATAAAATTAAACAAAAAACAAAGCTATATTATGAAAAAAATAAGGAACAGATTTCAGATAAAACAAAAATATACTATGAAAAAAATAAGGAACAGATTTCAGATAAAACAAAAATATACTATAAAAAAAATAAAGAAAAGATATCAGAAATGGGACTGCAATATCGTAAAGATAATAAAGAAAAGATATCAGAAAGGGGACTGCAATATCGTAAAGATAATAAAGAAAAATTAAAAGAATACCGAAAACAATATCGAAAAAAAAATAAAGACAAGATAAAGACACGTGTAAAACTATATTATGAAAAAAATAAAGAAAAAATAGAACAAAAAAAAGGAGAATATTATGAAAAAAATAAAGAAAAAATTAGTAGTTATCAAAAGCAATATCGTAAAGACAATAAGGAAAAAATAAATAAGTGTTGTCGTATTAGAAAACAAGAAAGAAGAGATAAAGAAACTCAATATAGATTAGTTGGTAATATGAGACATAGGCTACACGGAGCATTAAAAGCACAAAAAGCAAAAAAAAATAAAAGATCAATGGAATATTTTGCTTGTACCGTTGAGCATTTTTACACCTATATTGAAAGTTTATTTACAGATGAAATGAGTTGGGATAATCAAGGAAAAAAAGCGGAAGATAAAAGGGGGTGGCAATTAGACCATAGAAGACCTTGTGCTAGTTTTGATTTTAATAATGAAGAGGAAATATATATGTGTTTTCATTGGTCTAATTATCAACCATTGTGGGCTGAAGACAATAATAAGAAAAGCGATATTTATGACTCAAATACATTTGAATATGAATGGAAAGGTAGAGAAATTGGATGGGTCAAATTATAAATTGAAATTAATATAAAATCAAATTAAACTTTAAGTATAAAATGACATCTTTACTAGAGCAAAAAGAAAGTTTACTAAGATTACAAAAAGATACTGCAAAACATATTGAAAAATTAAATAGAGAAATTTTATTTCAAGATATACAAGCAGAAGTATTAGAGGATAAAATATTAGATCGTCTGAATGATATAAGTTCTATTCTTACCCATCTAAGAGATCAGTATGGTAAAATATACAAAATTGAAATGGGCTATTTACACGGTGACACAATTGATATAAAACTAATAGAGCCTAGAGGAGGTCCAAATGGTTATGCAAGAACAATTGAAAAAATTGAAGCGGAATAATTTGATTATTATTCAAATAAAAACAATGGCAACTATAGTAAACGCATACGAAACCGATATTGAAAAGGGTAATATTCCAATGGCTGTAGCAGTTCCGGTTCCTTCAGCACCACCATCGTTTGATATTGCACCGGATGATGAAGCGGAATGGCCTAGTGTAAAGGTATATGGTGCAAATTTTGTTCCCGATCTTATAAATCTTAAGAAAACAATTGATGTTCTTGAACTATGGGATTGGATGGCACAAGATAAACCACCTGATGATAAAGGATATATGTTTTGGAATCATGAGAATATAAGTATTATATCTAAAAAACTTGGTGAATTATATAGTAACCCACATTCAGGTGCAACTTGGGGATATGCAATGCGTGTTATGCAGGCTATAGCACAACAAGGATTTGATAACTGGAAAGATAACTATAACAGTTCAAAATAAAATATTTTAAGTTCAATAAAAAATTTTTTTATGCAATTATATTATAATGAGTATAATTACAGACTTTAAAAATTTGCGCGAGAGTGCTTTAATTAGCACAATGACTGCTGCAGCCACAGGATTAGCAACATTGGGTATTATGACTTCTGCGGTTACATCAAGAACAGATACAGAGAACAGTAAATTTTCTGTCAATACACTTAAAAACATTATAGTAGCAACAGTTCCATTAATTACATATGCTGTATTATCAAGTAAAATTAAGAAATGGGACCTTAAATGAGAATTATGTTTTTATTTTCAAACTAAAAAAAAAACATAATATAACTATGTGCACAAGTAGAGAAAAACCAGAGAAAAAAAAATTAACTATAAATACAAATGAAAATAAAATTATAAAGTTTAATAAAAAAAGAAATACAAATATAGTTAATAATACTAATATTAAGATACTACCCAAAAAATCTGAACTTTATATCTATTATGAATCAAAAAAAATGCCTGAAAATGGTTGGATGCAGTGCTGCTTTAAATGTGATTTATTTACATCAAAAACTTTGATATTTAGAGAAGAAGAAGATAGAATTTATAAAGTATATGTTTGTAATTCTTGCAAAAAAACTCTTTGCAATAAAAAAGATAATATAAGATTTAGAGATAGATGCAATAAATTCATCGAAAAAAGATTTGCAGACATTGACCTATATTAAGCACATTTCTTTTTAGTTTTTACACATTCACAAGAAGTTTTTGCGGTTCCATCATCATTTCTACAGGTTATTACTTTAGCTTTTAATGGCTCTATACGTTCATAAGCGCCCCTCATACCCAAATCTTTAACAATTGTATTACACCAATTTCTTTTAACATGGAGTTTAGACATTTGAGCTTTGTTTTTACAATCTTGGCGATTAACATTACATAATGGCCCAAGTGGAGGGAAAGCATCACATAATGTTTTATCAGAATCATTATTATTATTATTATTATTATCATTACATTCTTTTTTACAAGAAAGACAATTGCTGGCATAGTTGAATGCAAGATCTTTTATAACTCTTGCTTTCTTTTTTTCAATTTCATCAGAAGCAGTTTGGTCTGGAGAACATTTAACATTATTACATCCATTTGTTAATTTACGTAAATGATTTCTATAAGAATTTTGGACAAAAGGTTTGCATTCAACGGTTGTTGTATCAGAGCAAGGAACTTTACATCCAATAGCACATTTTTTTAATTTTCTTTTACTTTTTCTAACAGTTCCTCTTCCATTCATAGCTTGATAAAAGCATTTTCCTTGACTTGCTTTCTTTTTGGCATTGTGTTTTCTAGCAAGTATTGCTAATGACATATATAATAATAATAAGAAAATTATATTATATAAAAAAAACGATTCTTTGGATTATCTACCAAACATCTTTCTAAAGACCAATATAATTTTGTACCATACATAAAATCTATCGCATATAGTGGGTCTTTAAGTTTTTCATCGTCTTTTGTTAAACAAAAAATAGCTAATAATGCTAAACTATGTAAACTAGATTTATAATGTATTAATGCAGGAATTGCAGCTAAATTTAATATTTCAGGTGGAGAAAATTTAGTTTTTTTAATTATTTTTTCTATTTTCTGATTTTTATGCTTTATTTTTGTCATTTTTAATGGATTAACAAATAAAAATTTTTTACCATCATCAATAACTATAATATCTTCTATATCAAATTGTATTATTCCAATATCAATTTGCTTTAATAAAAAAATTTGTGTGCTCAGATTATAAATCATTTTAAGAGCAATATGATATTCTACTTTTTTATTTTTAATGAAATTAGAAAGTTTTTCTATTTTGTTGGCATTTACAGTGCTTATTCTTTTTCCATCTTTTTGTTCTTGCTTTATAGTTTTTATATATCTAGGAGCAACTCGTTCCCATAATTGCCTATTTTTTATACTATCCATATTTATTTCGAAAGAATATTCATATTTTTTTTTATTTTTTTTTATTGTTAAATAATGCGAATTAAAAATAAGTGACATTTTATATAATAATTATACTTTTTATTTATATTTTTATATTTACTTCAAATACTTAGAACCTGTAATACCAGCAGCATGTCTAAATGTTACTATTAAACGCTTTTTCCATTCTGTTCCAGCAGCTCCACCAATCATTATATACATATCTCCATTTCTTAATTCCATTCGAAACCGTCTACCAACACGTTTACCTAGGTAATAAGCAATATAGTTTAATTCCCTAACTACATCCTTATCACAAAAGTTACCAGCAACTACTTTCCTCCTTTCAGCATCACCATGAAATCCTATACCTGTTTTCTTTACATCATAATATAGATTACCCTCGGCCACAAATCCATCATCTTCTTCTTCCAATAAATCTAACAATTCCTTTCTCCAAGCTCTCATTACCTTTAATTGTGAATATGCAATAACAGTCCCCTTTTTATTCTCATAATCAGGTTCTTGTTGTTCCTTACCATAGCATACATTATGTCTAGCATGCTTATTTAATACTTTACTTCTTCTAGTATCCCAATATTTTTTATCCCATTCAAATGTAAATTGTTCTTCAAATAGTTTATCAGCATTAAATTTTTCATATATACGTTTATAAATATCTTCTAAAACTTCAGCAACAATACCTTCTTTTTTTTCTATTTCTTTTCTAATTTTATTCCTAAAAAGCACATTTACCCCATCTTCAAATTTTAATACAAAAGCTTCCACACAGTTTTCTTTTAAAACTTCATCTTCATTAACACCACATTCGTCTCTCAAATCATAAAGCAATGCAGTTCCACCCATTTCTTCAAATTTACTCTTGAATTTCAATGCATCATCTAGTGTATATCCCTTATCAGCTAGACCTTTACCTATTTTTTGCATACCAGCATGATTTTCACCTTGTTCGCCATTAGTTATACAAATGGCTCTCTTCATTATATCTTTTATTTGGAATATTATAGTGAAAATTATTTCAATTTTATAAAATTTAAAGTTTAAAAAATATTATATTGTATAATGTTTTTTAATATTAAGGTAGTATTATTAGGGTTGTTCTTAATTGGGATTTTAGTGTATTATATGTCAAGTAAAGAAGGAATGGTTAATAAAAAAGAAGTAAAAAGGAACATAAATTTCATTCAAAGTGATAAATTTAATGGTTCTAAAAAGGGATATGTTTTTAAAATGGATAAGCAAGGATTGGGATATTATATTGATAATTAGTTAAACATTCTATTTGTGATGCTTCTTATCATATTATAAATATTGAAACAAGAATTAACCAGATACTTATTAAAATCAAAACAAAATATTTCATCTAAAAATTCACTACAATAAAACTGTTCCTGATATAAAAAAATTTTTGTTTTTTCATTATATTTATTTACAGTTTTTAATATTTCTGTAGCTAGATTCTGACAATTATTTTCGAAAAGTTCAAAGTTAAAAAATTTTTTTGAAGTTATTCTTTTTTTTGTTTTTTCTAATAAATCATTTAATTTTATATTTTCGGAAGGTTTTAATTTCATTTTAATCTGTTTATCAGTTATCATATAATTGAAACCAATATTTAAACAAGTATTTTTTTCTAGTATACAAGTTTTTCTTTGATTATCTTTTTGTAATTCTAATAATAAAAATATATGATTTGGTGTTTCATTATCTGAATATTTTTTTATTGCATTTTTTAAACTATTCAATGTAACTATATTCATAATTAAATATGAAAATTTACTTATCGGTTCCTTAACTAAATATATATATTTTATTTCCCAATCACCATAATCTTCTAATAATCTTTTATTACATCTACTATAATCATTTAAATACCAGTTATCAAATAACTTAATTTTTAAGTATTTGAATAAACAAAACGAAATAAGCATGAATAAAAAAAATATAACTAATATTGATAAAAGTAATATCATTAGTATTTCTTTTGTTATACGCATTAAATTACCAAAAGAAAAAATTGAAATTGTTTTTTCACATTAAATTATTTCAACTAAAAGTAGGATGACCAAAAATAGCACAGACTATTATCGTGAAAATAAAACAAAAAGGCGTGTTATTCATAGTTGTCCTCATTGCGAATATATAACGACTGGTCCTAAAATTACACTAAAACATCATATTGATGCTAAACATAAAAAAGATTCAGAAAGACCTTTTCAATGTCTTTACTGCAAGAAAGGTTTTGCTCAAAAATCTCATTTAATTAATCATACTAAAAAACAACACAATATATGTATGCCTTGTTTAAAAAAAGTAGGAATAACATATACAATTGTAATACAAGATATAGTTCCAACTTCAAAAAAAACAAAAGCTAGATTTGATTATTATAAAAATAATCCAATAATCAAATCGACAAATATAAACAGAAATAAACATCAGTATTTAGAAAATATATTTCTAAAAGTACAAGACATAAATTATGATAGTAGAAATGGATATATTAGAATATCAAAAACGCCTATATATGAACAAAATAAACGCTACAAATGAAATATACTAGTTCCTGTAATATCTTATAACTAATTAGACCTATTTTTTATAAAAAATAATAATATAAATATAGCTGTTAGGAACCCAATATATATTATATCTATTTCTTTAAATCGCTTAAAAATAAAATATCAAATATCTTTAGTATGACATCTAGATTCAATACACTAATTGACTCCTCTAATAATAAAAATAATAATATATTTAAAAAAAATAAAAATAGATTTAATCTATCATCAGAAAAAACAACATTTAAAAGTTCTAGATTTGATTTTGATTCAAACGAAAAAAATATGTTCAAAACAGATAAAAAAAAAGATAATCGCTTTGTAAAAAAAAAAAAAGTTGAAAATAATAGAATGGTAATTGAAGATAAAAATAGAATAGAAAGGAATAGTATATTTGGGTTGATAAGTAATAAAATAACAGAACCACAAAAGGAAGAAGGAAAAAAATATAATAAAAAATATACAAAGATTAATAAATTTAATAGAAGTATAAAACCAAATGCAGGACAAAAAAAAGAGGAAAAAGATTTAACTTTAACAGATGATGATTTCCCAGCTTTAAAATAAGTTTAAATTCACTTATTATTTTTTAATAATAATAATAATGGAGTACCAAGAAGAAGAATTTGAAAATTTAGATACAGATTGGATAAAAGAATATAATAATATTGATGAAATTTATTCTGATTTTTATAAAGAACAATTAGAGACAGTTTCTATTTATTTTTTATATGTTAACCGTGATAGTGATTTATTCCATATCAGCAAAAAAATCATAGATCTATCTAATTCAATAATGGAAAAATCTACTATAATAAATTTATTAAAAAAAAATATGATTTTAGAAAATAAAAAATATCGGCCTATATCAATTTTAAAATATAATCTTACTATTTCTCCTACTGACCTAGAAAAATATATTGATAATACAGATAAATATACTTTTCTTGAATCTGAAAGAGAAATTAAAGATATAAAATTTAATAATAGTATTAGTTTATTTCACGATATTAATGGCATATATTTTGTTTTACATGAGCAATGGGACGCTGGAACACATAAAACTAAAAAAATATATCTACAAAACAAATTGAAAAGAAAAAAAACAAAAAAAAATAGACTTAAATAGATAAGAATATTATTGTAATACATATGGCTGCACTAGTACAAGGGTTAGATAATTACACACCACGTAATGTTGGTGAGAACGGTAACGTTCAGTTGGGGTGGTCAAATAATATTATGGAAAAAATTGTTCAGCTTCATTTTCAACTAGTTAGATCTAGCAATCACGCAATGTTTGAAGAACAATACAATCAAATTCTTTCTTGGTTTCACGGTAAAGAAAATGATTTTATTAATGAATTTATAATTGCATATAAACTAGCTGGATTCACAAGAGATATTATTAATGGTAAAGGAGAACAACAACTCTCATTTACACTTATTTGGTGTCTATGGAATCATTATCCTACTCTTGCATTACATACTATTAATACACTGTTTCAAGTGAAGGATGTTCAAGGCGATGTTATACATCCATACGGTAGTTGGAAAGATGCAAAATACCTATGTAAATTCGTTAAAAATAAGATTCAAAGTGAGGAACACGAAATTATAGACTATATTATAAAACTTTCTGTTGCTCAAATTAAAAAAGATGAAATCAATTTCAATAGTGATTTACCCATTAGTCTTGCAGCTAGATGGATTCCTAGGGAAAAAAGTAAATCTTTTGGGTGGATTTTCAATAAATTTTCCAAAAAACTATTCCCGCAATATCTTGCGTCAGTTTACGACACTAGTAGACGTTATACTTCTGTAAAAAAGTGTAAAACACTTGCTAGAAAACTTCTTTCAAAATTAAATCGTTATATTGATACCACACAAATTAAGCAATGTGAAAAAAATTGGAAAAATATTAAATTTAATAATGTAACATCTTGCACAATGAGAAAACAAAAGAATGCATTTCTTAATCTTAAGAAAAAAGGTAAAACACTTGTTGAAAAAACAGTTGAACAAGACCGCATCGATTGTGCTAATAATTTTAAAACACATATTGAATTATCAAAAAATGGGTCTTCTGAACATAAAGTTCACGGTAAAAGATGTATGGTATATGACCTTGTTAAAGATGCAATAGAGGCAAGAACACAACTAAATCAAACAGTAATTGATACTGTAAATGAACAGTGGAATAGTAATAAAACAAATAATAATGGATTAAAAAATATTATACCAATGGCTGATACATCTTATTCAATGCATTGTGATAATTTAATTCCTCTTTATAATTCAATTGGATTATCTATTCGTGTTTCAGAGCTATGTAATGAATCATTTAAAGACAGAGTAATGATATTTGATTCTACACCTAGATGGTGTAATTTATCTACTGCTAAAGATTTTGTTGATAAAGTGCATATTCTAAACAGTTGTTCATCAGGACTAAATACAAACTTTTATAAAGCACTCACTATGATACTTGATGTAATTGTTCAAAATAGTATTCCACCAACAGAAGTAGAGAATATGGTTCTTGCTATTTTCTCTGATATGCAAATTGATGCAGCTAATCGAGGAGGAATGCAAATGAATACACTTTATGAAAATATGGAAGTAATGTTTCGTGATGCCGGAATGAATAGTATTTTCAATATGCCATATAAACCTCCACATATTCTATTTTGGAATCTTAGAAAAACTAATGGATTTCCAACATTTAGTTCACAAGAAAATGTTACAATGCTATCTGGTTATAATTCAACCCTACTAAATATATTCTGTGAAAAGGGTGTTGAAGAATTAAAAAAGGTTACACCCTTTGTAATGCTTGAAAATCTACTTAATCATAAAAGATATGATACATTGGAATCTGCAGTAATTAATATGTTAGAACATTAAATTATTAATAAATTTATATAAAAATATATTAATAATTAATTTAATGGATAATTTAAATAACTTTTTTGATAATTCCACAAATCAAATAAATGAAAATTTTTTTTTAGCACCTATTTTTTCATCAATGATGCAAAATATTAATATTCCACAAACAAATCAGATTAATTTTGATACTTCATCTAATATTACAACAAATGCTTTTGATAATCCAACAACAAATATTTTAAATGAATATCCACCACAAACAAATAATGATAATTTTTTGGGGTTTCTTAATAATTTTCTTACACAAAGACTAGAAGGTTCTGACTTAAATAATATTCTAAGAAGAACACTCAATGAAAAAAATACATATAAAAAGGTTATTGATGAAAATGGACTTAATCAACTTGAAACTATTATTTATAACTCTGATGATTATCCTGATGATAAAACTTGTCCTATTTCCTTTTTAGATTTTAAAAATGGTGATGAAATATGTAAATTACCCTGTGGACATATTTTTAACAAAGAATCTATACTTAAATGGTTAGAAAAAGAACAATCAAGATGTCCTGTTTGTAGATTTGAATTAAGTTGTAAGGAGATTAAAAATGATATAAGTAATAATATAATTCATAATAATATAAGAAGAAATATACCTTCTTTTAGAAATGTTTTACAAAATTTGATTAGAGAAAATGAAAGAAGAAGTGATGAAGAAGCATTACAAGAAGCTATATTAGCTAGCTTAAATATTAATTAAATATCATCAAAATCAAAATCTGGTTCAGCATTAACTATATTTTTATTTAATTTCTCTTTTTGTTCCTTTTCATACTCTTCATTCCAATCTCTTTTATTTGTTATATCAAATCCTGTATCTCCACTAATAGCTACCTTCAAACTATCTGGTAATATATCATAATTTAATTTACTATCATTTTTCATATCATCTATGTCATCATTACTATAAACATAAAGTAAATCTACCTTTTCTTTTTTCTTTTCTGAAATTACTTCCCATTCTCTTAATCCAACAAGTAACATCTTATCTATAGCTACATCATTATCACGCCTATTTCTGCCCTTAAAACGTCTTCTAATTATCAAAAGACGTTTTATGCCATCATTGCAAATCACTTCAGCCATTCCATTACCATATAATGATAAAACCCTAGCATATATTTCTCCTTCCTCCTTTGCAATTCTTAATTTTGACTTTGATTTAACAATATTATGCTTTTTTGCTTGCTTTTTATGTCTAGAACCTCCCTTTAAATTTTTTGGCATTTTTCTTAATTATATTTTATTCTTTAGTTATGTTTCAATTTTTTTTATATATTCAATTACTTATATGGAAAAATTACCAATTGAAATAAATTATAAAATAAGCGAATATTTTTATAAATGTGATAAAAATACTAACTTTATTTTTAATAAATTCTCTCTAGAGGTTTTCAAATTAAGACAAAAAAATAGGGAGAATAAATGCGATAGAATATTTTTATTACATAAACATTTATGCAATAGTTGTGATAAAGATAAAATTTGGAAATGTAGAATGATACTTAATAATATGTTACCTGGTTAATTCCATTATACTTTTATATTGTGTTTCTGATGTCTGCTCATCTGGCTCATAATCATATAATTCCGTAAATTCATCATATTCTTCATCACTATCAAATATTATTTCCTTTTGTTCATGATCTATTTTAATTTTATATTTATTTATTCTCTCTGACCATATAGGTGAACGATATGCATAATATAACCATTTATACCAATATATATCTTTATAATTATCATAATTATATCTAGCTAGACTATATTTATTAATATCATTATGAATACTATATTCCCTTTTTCTCTCTAAAAATTTATAGTTTTCTTTTTTTGTTTCGTTTTGCTCCTTTAATGTTTTATAAATATCTTTTGGGATTCGTTTGATTTTTACCTTTCTATTTATATTTTCTATATCCTCATATAAGTATTTTATTAACGCATATACTATTATTTTTTTATTATTAAATGGATGAGATTTTAAATCAAAATCTTTTAGGTTATAATTTAACATTAATTCAAAATAATTTTTTACTATATCATAAAAGTCATAAACATTTTCTCTCTGTAAATACCATCTTATATTTTTATAATTTTGATAATGAATAGACAGAATTATCTGATAATTCTGTTCAGAAAATAATTTAAGCCAATTTTTATTTGTTGAATATATTTTATTTATTGGGTTATTCTCTCTAAAATAAATATGAAAATCCTTTTTCTTAAGATAATAAATTAAATTAAAACTTTCTATGATTGGATTTATCTTAATTGATTTTTCTTTACATTCAATATAATTATTATTTTTTTCTATCAATGTTTTTTCATATTTTGGATAATGAATAGAGAGAAAACGATAATAATATTCCCATATTATATTCCATAACTCCTCACCAAATCCACTATAAAATATTTCTCCTACCCAAAATACAACCTCATCAAATGATGTTTTATTTATTATACTATGTTTTAAGCTATATTTTGCCTCATCTAGAAAATATAAATATCGTGTAAGGATAGCATTATCCATTTTGTTGATACCTTATTTTATAAATTAAAAAGTTTTTCAATTTTTTTCTTTATTATTATTATATAATGGTTAAAAAGTCTAGAAAAGCAGCAAGATCTGTATTTATAAAAAAAGTAATGAAAAATCATAAAAAAGGGTTTTCATTACGCGAAGCTGTAAAAAAAACAAAATCTTGGAAAAAACTATCTGTTCGTTATTTAAAAAGTCCACCTGTAAAAAATAGCCGAAAAAAACGCACTAAAAAAAAGGCACGAAAATATAAAAGAAAAGGTAGAAGAAAAACGCGTAGAAAATCAAGATAAACCTGTCCAATATGGATGTACTGACTCCGGATTATTAATCCATTCTTTATTAGCATTATCTATTGCATCTGAAAACTCTTGTATACGATTTTCTTGTTTCATAAATTCCGCGTCCAAATCAGATTTAGGAATGGTGGAAATGATTTCCTTATGTTTTATTATCTCTCTCCCTAATTTGTAAATACTTTCATAATTATTAAGTATTCTCAAAAAACTCTTACTTGACATTATATTCATTATGAAAATATTATTTTTAAGTATCTTGTTTAATTCTTTTCTATTTATAATTTATATGAATTATCCCAAACAATTAAAAAAAATGAATAGTGAAGAATTAGATAAAGAATGGAAGAAAGTAATGAAAGAAACAGCTGATTTAATAGAGGCAGATGATGATGAGGATACTAAAAAATTATTAAATGAATTAAAAATGAGACCTATGTTTGATGCCGATGGTGAAAAAATTAAATATGGTGGTACACGTAGAAGACATAAAAAACGAAAACGCAAAACCAAAAGCAGACGCCAAAAAAAGAAAACACGTAAAACACGTAGAAAATCAAGAAAACGCCGTAGACGTTCTCGCAGACGTTAAAATAATATGTTAATTATAATATTAAGATATTATTACAATATTACTATATGGTTCAAGTTTTTATTGAAATTAGTAAAAATACTAGTATCAAATATGAATATGAAAAAGGTAAATTAATTGTGGATAGATTTTTAAATGTACCTTTTGCATATCCTTTTAATTACGGTTATATACCAAATACATTAGGTGGCGATAGTGATGCACTTGATGCTGTTGTTATCTGTGATCATTGTTTACAACCCTGCTCTTTTATAAATTGTAAACTAATTGGTTGTCTTATAACAGAAGATGAAAAGGGCGAAGACCATAAATTAATATTTGTTCCCGATGAAACAGTTGATAAAAATTCAGCTTTTATAACCGAACTAGACGATATTAAATCTGATATTCTAGCAAAAATAAAATATTTTTTTAAGCACTACAAAGATCTAGACCCTAATAAATGGATTAAAGTAAAAGATTTTGTTGGAATTCCTGAAAGTCAAAAAATAATTGATGAAGGTTTGAAAGATTTTAAAGAACAAAAAGAATATCTACAATTATTTTGATTTTCTTTTACTAATTTTTTTATCTAATTTTGTGCTTTTTTTTTCATCAGAAATTAATTTTTTATTTATTGAATCTTTATTTTTACTGATTGAATAACTAACCTCTTGCATACTATCTAGGTTTTGTTCCATAATAAATATATTGAATTCTTTAATCAAAAAATCAACATCTACTCTCTGTTCTATATTTGGATGTATGCCTTGTAATAATAATTTCAATACAAATACTGTAAAACTATTGTCTATAATACCACCCTTATCCAAACTAGTCAATATATATAATAATTTAATAAATTCACAACAAGCTGAATAACAATCCCAACTTCTCCAATTTTTTAATACCATATTTATTAATTCATTCTGTGGTATATTCAAATATTTTTTTGCTGCTAATTTACAAGTTTTTTTATATTTTTTTACAAAATCTTTTGAAAATGCCTTTAATATTTGAAATTCACCTATATAAGTATCTACAATTTGTTCCAATTCTTTTTCTGTGAAATTCTCGTTAATATGTAAAGAGTAATTTAAAATATGTATTTCTAAAGCCCAATAATAATAGTCTGGCGCATATACATAAAAATATTCTCTAATATTATCACGTGTAATTTCTTCAATTGGCATTGATAAGCCAAAATCAATTAAAACAGGGCAATCTTCTTCTTCATTATATAACATATTAGCATTTTTTATATCATTATGTACAATACCACATTCTTCAAGATATTTTAAGCTACGTAACAGATGTTTAAAACTATATATATATGTTCTTAATATTGATGAACTATTTGACTCTTGAACAAAATATTTATCTAAACTTAAACCTGAGACATACTTTATTTTTAATAATAAAAAATCACTTGTTTCTGCTTTTTTAATATGTGTGCATTTATGCTTTTCTTTCATGCTAAGCTCATGAACATTTATTGATGAACTAGTTATAACAGGGGCAAAATGTTTATCAATATTTTCTTTCGATAACTTTTTAAATATCATTTTTCCTATTTTTATCTCATTTTGTGCACTTTCATCATTTACTAATACCTTGGTTAAAAAAGTTTTATTATTGCTATCTTTGCCTGTTTTTGTTATTTCAGGATGATAAGCACAACCAAATCCTCCTTCGCTTACAAAACCTCCGCCAATCATTTAATATTTTAATATATTTTTTATTTAATTTCTGTACTTTTTAAATATAAAATACCGATTTTTATATGTCTTCTTAATTTTCGCATAAACTTCAATTTCATCTAGTCCATATTCCTTAAGATTTTTAACGGATATATCATAGTATTTAATATATTCACTACCATTTTCAAAATTTTTAAAACTTTCCTTTGGACTAAGTGTCAATCCATTATCATTTACGTGTTTATCAATTTCGTCAAGAAAATCTTTATCTAATGATACATAAATACGCCGCTTTTTTGGTTCCTTTTTCACAATAGATTTATTTTTTAAATAATATCTCACTGTTTTATACATTTTTTCATAAATATCCTTTTTATATCCTGAATTTAAAAGCCTTACTCTCTCATTTTCAATTGTCATTTCATTGCCTCTACACCATACCATCCAATTATCTTGGAATATTTCATTTTCATCATATTTATGTATGATTACCCACTCTTCAAGAAGAGTCATAAAATTAGGAGAAAATTTAAACCTGTAAATAGAAGCCATGATTATTTTAAATTTTATTTTCTTTAATTTATTAGTTCAATTTTATTTGTAAAGTTATTATAAATGTATCAATTAAAAACACAAATATATTTAGATAAGCATCAAAAATGTTATAAAAAAATTATTACGATTGAACCTTTACCTGATGATCCTAAGATTAAAAATATTATTAGACAAGTAAGGAGAGAAAAATTATCTCCATTTGATGAACCTACAGAATGCTGTTCTGCTACTAATACTTGCATTAATGCTTTTGTTGAACCAAATTGTAAATGTGATTTACTTTGTGTTGATAAAATAGGAGACCTTTTCTCATATCTTATAAAAAATGGTTATAAAATCAATACAAGTGTGACTAAAATATTATTAAAAAGTGATGCTAGAATACCAAATTTGATATGTTTTATTGAAAAATAAAAAATTGAATATTAAAAATTGTATTATATTTTTATTAAAAATGCCTGTTTCTAAAAATATAATAAAAGAATATTTATCTTCCCTTGATGAAAAGGAAACAATTACCTATAATATTGCCAAGGATCATTTAGGTTCATCGTTTGATTTAATTAAATGCATTGGTTTTCTAAAATGGTTAAAAAATAATCATAATAATATATATAATAAACTAAATGACTGAAAGAATTTTAAATCCAGAACAAATAAATGCGAATATTACAGCCCAATTACCTACAAGAAAACTTACTAATCCACCTTCCATCGGAACAATCGCTACATCTAATCCCGAACACGCTTACTATCTGAGTATAATTGAAAATGCCGTTGATATTTTAAGACCAATGACTCCTCAAGAAAAAGCTAGGGTTCAAAGATGGATTAATTTTTTTGAAAAGACTTACTGGATGTGGATTGATGATACTATGCCACAAATTTCAAAAGAAGAATTAGAAGAATGGAAAGCAAAAGCTCAATTTAAATTACAACAAATGTCACAACTATGGACTGCATTTGCCGAATTCGTTGGAAGCGAAGAAACAAAAGATGCTGTTGAAAAACTTAGTGACACTATTATAAAATTAGGAGCCGCCATCGTTTATTTAACTGCCATGATCAGTGGTAAAATGATGGTAAAATATAAACCTGAAGTTAGACTTGCTATTAATAGTGCTGGATTAATTTTTCAACAATCTCTTAATAATTTTATACAAGGTGCGATTTCTACAGGTGCTGGACCATTAGCCACTGTTCCTGCAATGTTATTTACTGGAGCACAAGCACTTGGTAGAGTAGCTGCTGCAATTGCTGCTGGTAATCGTGCTATTGGAGATTTGGGATTTACAACTGCTACAGCTTTTGATAAAATGACCAAACCAGCTATGAATATAATTCAACAAGCACAAGAAGCTGTTGATACAATACAAAAATTAGTACCTACAACTATTGATACTAGTGAATACTCACAAGATGTATTAGATAATGTCAATAAAATAGAGACTGATATTTTATCTATTCCAAAAAAAAGACCTGATAATATTGATATTCCTAATCCAACTCAAAATACATCTCCCTTAACCAATCCTATAATTGCTGATAACACTAATATTAAAAAAGGTGGAAGAAAAAAAACATTTAAAAAAAGAAAAAGAAAAAAGAAACGTAAATCTGTAAAAAGAAAAAGAAAAAGCAGAAAATCCAAAAGAAATTAATTTTCATTACAAGGCTGTGCATTACTATTCATAAAAAACCAATCTTTATACGATATTGTTTTTTTGTTTTCTGACTCTTTAGACTTTGGTTTATGCCAATTAGAATCATTAAATCTACCTTTTCTAATATATTTATTCGCCTTTTCCACCACAAAATCATTCTTAGTAAGCTTCGTTTTTAATAAAAGTTTATTAGATTTTGGAACCATAAACACTGATTCTTGCTCTTTCTTTTTTTCTTCTTCTTCAAATTTTTCCTTATTTTCCTTATTTTCCTTTATTTCTTCATTTAATTTTTCTATTTTGGTCTTCAATTCCTTTTTTCTGTCAATATATAAATCTTTATAACCAAAAGATGTAACATACTTTCTGGCTGCTGTCTCTAAATATTTATAATCTATAACTTTATCTGACCAATATTCAAACCCTTCCTCAATATTTGAATATCTAATACATATATTTCCTTGTGGTGTTGTTTCTAGTAATATATTTCTCTCTGCATTATCCAAATTACCATCATTACTACACCCACTTATATCATATTTTTTTTCATATGAAATCTCTCTTATTTCTTCTATTTCATCTGGTTTTGGATATAAAAATGTTCCTGTAAACCATGCAGGTAAAGCAGAACTAAGAAAAAGTAACCCTACAGTCATAAAAAAAACTTGACTCGCCGTTAAATCATTTGTTGAATTTGTTGAATTAAAACATTCTCGTACGTAAATTTCTTCCATATATATATTCCTTAAAGTTATTGTTTATATTCTTTACCATATAATTTTTTTAATCTAAGAGAGAACAAAGAATTTATATCATCTTGTAGATCAGGTACTTCATATCTAAGCCAAGATTCGTTTTTATTATTTGGATGAAGACAAACAAGATACATACCCTTTACCCTTTTACCATAATTTCTTTCAATAAGAGCTTTATATGTATTGAGTTGGAGTGAATAGTGCCAGAAATTACTATTTGGAAGATGTTCTATACACTCTGTGGTTGCTGTTTCAAAATTATTTATTTTCTTTATTTCTTTACATCTTTTCCAATCATATATAATTAATGAATCATCTTCCTTATCTTTGAAAATCATATCAATAGAACCTGCTAGCCTAAGTTCCTTATCATAAATCATCCATTCCGTGCGATATGGAATCATTGTTTTACCAATTTTATCGTGAAAACTTTTAAAATAACTGAATTCAGTTGAATTGTTTTCAACTGATTTATTATTATAAAAGCATTCAATATCATAATGCATTTTTGTTCCTGCAGTAGCAGCATCTTTACCATTTTTTCGCCACTTTGCTTGAATTTCTTTTGATGTCATGCCGTAATATTCACTATCTTTCCACTTTGGACTTCTCATCATTTTTTTAATAATTTTAGGCGCATCAAAGCGTGGAAAATGTGAATGATTCCAAGTTGTTACTGATTTAAAATTACTAACGCCATCTATAGTATATATATGTGGTCCTTCATCAAAACTAATATGAAAATCTCTCGCGTGTGGGTTCCGCTTGGCTAGAAATGTTGGTGCACTCATCTTTTAAAGTAATTTAATCAGAATTGTTTTAATTCAATTTTCTAAACCTATTATAGATGAGAACCAAGAGAAAGAAAAAAATGAAACATAAAAAAACTAAAAAGGTATATAGGTCTAAATTAGTACAAGATATACTCAAAGAAAAAAAGTCATATAGTCCATTAGTAAGGTCTAGAGTTAAAATACTTAATCCTAAAAGTCCTGCAAAAGATATTTTCAATGTTCAAAAATGTGGTAAATATAATATACCATTAACACTAAAGAATAAAAAATATAAATGTTTAAAATGGAATTCTAAAAAAGCCCAACAAATTATGTTAAATCATTTGTATTCAAAAAACAAAATTAATCCTGAAGAAATTATAGCACCAAAACAAGTATTATCTAATTGCTGGTTTAATTCATTTTTTATGGTATTTTTTATAAGTGATAAAGCTAGAAAATTTTTTGAATATATTAGAAAAACTATGATTACTGGTATTTTGCCTTCTGGAAAATCTGTTAATAAAAATATGAGAAAACCTTTATGGTTGCTAAATAGATATATTAATGCTTCATTAGTTGGAACTAGTGATCCTGTTATTTTTGCATTAAGAATGGATACAAACGAATTAATACGTAGTCTTTATTCTAATCTAAAAAAAACAAAGAAAAAAGTGGAAGATTTAATTATTGGTGATGTAATAGTTAAAACAAGAAAGGCAGGAAATCCTTTGGATTATTATTTAAGATTAATTCATAATTTAGAAGATAGAAATATAAAATATCTTCATTTGCAAAATAAAATATTTTCAGAATTAACACATAAACTTAATAACATAAAATATATTCCTGAAGTTATTATTATAGAAAATTGGGAAAGAAAAACAGACGAAAATTTCTCCACTAATTTCACATTTAATGGTAATAAATATACTGTTGACAGCGCAATACTAAGAAGTTTAAATGGTGCTCATTTTACAGCATATATTACAATAAATGGTAGCGAATATATGTTTGATGGAGAAAGATATGTAACTCCTAATAAATATGGTAAATTAAGTCAAAAAACATTATCAAAATTTAAATGGAAAGAAAAAATAAATTCAAAATCTAAATGGAAAACAGAGAGAAAAAATGAAGAAGCATTTTCTTTTTCAAAAGAATATATAACACTAATATATTATTTAGATTCTAAAAAAATTAAATCATAATATTTTCGCCTCTACAGGATGTAGTAACTAAAATTTTTATTTTCTTAAATATTTTTGCCTTACTAAAAATATTTAGGATATATATATGTCTTTTAGAATTGAAGTTTCGTTTGATATACGTAAGACCAAAAATGTTACCGAAATGAAAGAATTAATAAAAAAACTATCAATAAAAAATAGTGCCGAAATGTGTTTTTTTGATCATGAAATAATGGGACATGGCAGAACAATAAATAGAAACCACGCGATTGCTATTGCATATTTTCCAGAACAAAAAAAATTAATTAATTTTATTAAAACTATTAAAAAAATTAAACAGATTTATATTGAATCTATTGGAATGGATGATGGACTATTTATACTTATATATGCTTCCAAAAAATATCTTAATTTTATGGATAAATTTAAAGCAAAAGAATATTTAAATGATAAAAAAAAAATACTAAAGGGTCAATATGCATCAATAATTGATATTATAACTAAAAAAGTTTAAAATATATCCTTAAATATACTCATTTCTTCTTTTTTTTTATTACCTTTACGCTTTTTTTTCAATGTTTTTTTTCTTTTTGGTTTATAATCTTTTCTTTTATTTGTTTTTCTTTTCTTACGTCTTCTGCTTTTAGTTTTAGCACCCAAACGTTGTTGTATATTTTTACTAGGTCTCATTAATACTAATTGTGGTGTAGAATTTTGATTTCTAAGTAAATTATTTAATCTCATATTTAATCCATCTTCTCTCTGATCCATTAAAGAAAATAACTCCTTAAAGTCTAATTTTTTATTTATAGTAGGTTTATCCTTTTCTTTAATCTTTAAATCTATACCTTTTTTATTATCTCCTTTAGCAGATACTATCTTCCAATTTTCTTTTCCATTTACATTGGTATATACTTTCATAAAATTTTGTGTGTGAAGCATTCTTATAATTATTTTATATTTTTTATTTATAATGGAAAATACAATTTCGTTACCCAAACCTGTTTATAAAGAAAAAATGACAGAGTTCGCTAAAGATCCCCGCATAGAACTTAAAAAAAGTAAAAACAAAAAACATTTTGATAAACTCCTTGATACAGATTTCTTAAACAAATATTTTAGTATTTCTAAAGAAAAATTATTACCTAAAAAAAAGAACTAAAAAAAAAGAACTAAAAAATTGAATTAAAAAAAAATCTAAAAAGAAAGTTATAATTAATCAAAAGAGTATGTCCCCCATAAATAAACAAATAATTTCTATTCTTACAAAACTTAAAGAAGCTATGTATATGAAAAAAAATAGATTTTCAGCTTTAGGGTATAATAAAAGTATTGAAAAAATTATAAAATATAATAATGATATTTTATCATTAGATGATATTTCGCACCTATTTAAACCTGATTCTAGTACTATGAAACATCTTAAAGAATATTTTACAACTGGTGAAGTAACCTTACTAAAAAATCTTGAAAATGACCCTGCAAAAATATTCACAAAAATTTATGGTGTTGGTCCTAAAAAGGCTGCTGAATTTAAAAAATTAGGTATTACAACACTTGACCAGTTAAGAGAAAGACAAGAAGAGTTACTAACTACTGCGCAAAAATATGGTCTTCAATATTATGATGATATCCAAAAAAGAATCCCAAGAGCAGAAATAGATGGTTATAACAAGATATTTAAAATGGTATTTGATAAAATAAAAACAGAGCATTCAGAGTATAGGATTGTTGGTTCTTACAATCGTGGTGCTGAAACATCTGGTGATATTGATGTTATTATCACTGATAAAAAAAATAACATTGAAATTTTCAGTAAATTTATTGATGCAATGCAAAAATTAAATGTTCTTGTGGCTATCTTATCTAGAGGAGATAAAAAAAGCCTTACCATTGGTAAAATTGGTAAAAGACCCGCTAGACGGTTAGATTTTATGTGGAGTCCACCAAAAGAATACGCATTTTCTACATTATATTTTACAGGAAGTATGGAATTTAATGTTAATATGAGACAAAGAGCTGTAGATCTTGGATTTACTATGAACGAGCACGGATTATATCACTATAACAATAAAGTAAAAGGTAAGAAGATTCAAGGAAAATTTGAAACAGAACAAGATATATTTAAATATCTTGGTATGGTTTATATTCCTCCCACAGAGAGAAAGGGTCCTATAAAATTAATTACAAAACATATAGTTGAAAAAAAAGAAATACCAAGTGATTTAACCTCTAAAACAGTAGATTTAATTACGGAATTTTCTACAAAAGGTATTTCTCTACTCAAAAAATTAGATGAAAAACAATTAGCTAATATGATTCGAGTTGCAACTTATCATTACTTTCATAAAAAAGCTATAATTAATGATAATACATATGATATTTTAAAAGAATATGTTGAACGAGAATTTCCTGAAAATCCTGTTCTTAGCGAAGTTGGTTCTGAAATTACTGATAAAGTTAAAGTTACTCTTCCTTATTATATGGGATCAATGGATAAAATTAAACCTGATACAAATGCTGTTGCAAATTGGAAATGTAAATATGATGGTCCTTATGTAATTTCGGGTAAATTGGATGGTATTTCAGCACTATATTCAACAGAAAACGGAACTAAAAAATTATATACTCGCGGTAAGGCTACAGTTGGAACTGATATTAGTTATCTTATCCCACATCTCAGACTACCAAATACACCTGATATTACAATTAGAGGTGAACTTATAATTCAAAAAAATAAATTTGAACAAAAATATTCAGATTATTATAAATGTTCTAGAAACTTTGTAGCTGGAACTATTAATGGAAAAGAAATGGACCCTGATAAATTTTCAGATATTGACTTTGTATCATATGAAGTAATTAATCCTGAGTTAGAACCAGCAGAACAGATGAAATGGTTAGAAGAAAATGATGTTTATTCTGTAAAAAATAAAATTTATGATTCAATTGATAATGAATTGCTATCATCTATTCTTGTATCTTGGAGAGAATCTTATGAATATGAAATTGATGGAATCATTATTACAGATAATAATATTTATGAGAGAATCAATAAAAATCCAAAACACTCATTTGCATTTAAAATGGTATTATCAGACCAAATTATGGAATCAAAGGTTGTTGATGTCCACTGGAATCCCAGTAAATATGGTTATCTAAAACCTAGAGTTCAAATTGAACCTATTATTATAAAAGGTGCTAGAATTGAGTATGCAACCGGTCATAATGCTGAATTTATTAGAAAAAACAAGATAGGCATTGGTGCTCTTGTAAAAATAGTAAGAAGTGGTGATGTTATACCCAAAATTCAAGATGTTATTGTGAAAGCAGAATATCCAAAAATGCCTGATGTTGAGTGGAGATGGAATGAAACAAAAGTAGATGCTATAATTGAAAATGCTGTTAATAATAAAATTATGATTGCAAAAGAGTTGGAATCTTTTGCGAGTAAATTGGAAATTGCTAATCTTGGACCTGGTAATATTAGAAAAATAGTAGGAGCTGGGTTTGATTCTATACCAAAACTACTAAAAATTACAGTAGATGATTTAATTAAAATTCCTGGGTTTCAAACTAAATCAGCTAGCAAAATTGTAGAAAGTTTGAATGAGCAACTTAGTAAAATGCCAATTACTGCAATAATTACCTCTATAAATATTCTTAAGAGAGGCATTGGAGAGAAAAAACTTAAAATAATTTTCAAATCTTATCCTAATATTCTTACAGATGAAGAAACACAAGAAGAAAAATATAAAAAAGTTGTAAGCTTAAATGGATTTGCTAATAAAACAGCACTTGCGTTTGTACAAAAAATACCTGAAATAGTTGAGTTTCTAAAAGCAACTAATCTTTTATATAAAATAAATGAAATCACTGAAAAGACTTATGATATTTTACATCCTTTATATCAGAAAAAAATTAAGTTTAGTGGTTTTAGGGATAAAAATTTTCAAAAAATGCTTGAAGAAATAGGTGCTGAGGTGCAATCAACAATAACAGGAAAGACAGATTATGTTATTGTTGAAGATATAGACGAAATATCAGAGAAGGTACAGCGTGCAAAAGATAAAAATATTTCAGTAATATCAAAAAATGAGTTTGAAAAAATATTTATGTAATATATATATGAAATCTTTTAAAACTAAGACGGCAAGTGGAAAATCAAAAAAAATAGTATTAATTGAAAAATCACCTAGTTCTTTATCAGCTTTTCCAGATAAAAGCCCTCAATTGAATCGTTCAACAAATAATAGATTAAATTTGTTTACAACACAAAATATTGATATGAAAGATTCAAAAAAAAGACAACAATATAATACTGTTATCAATAATAAATTAGCTTATAAAAGAGGTCCTAGAAATGCACAGATGGATAATACAGCTGAAATTATATGGGGACCATCAGTTGAGCGAGTTACAAAAAAAAATTATAAAAAACTAAAAAAAGGTTCAAAACTTTATTATGATCGTGGTTCTACTGCTTTTAGAGGACCCTTTTTATTTACTAAGCATAGCAAAGGTCCTATGTTAGAATTGACAGGAAAAGATGTAGGATATGGAACTAGTTATAATTTCGAAATTTTAGTTAGTTCACTTAATAAAAATGTAGTATATTTTATTACTTCTGGTTCTAGAAAAGGTAAAAAAAGCAGAAAAAAGACAACACGTAGAAAGCGTAGAAAGACTAAAAGGAAGACAAGACGTAGAAAGCGTAGAAAGACTAAAAGGAAAACTCGTAAGTAACTATATTTCTTAGGTTAAATTTCAAATGTTTATATAACTTGGAATTTAATTTTTTTATATTTGTCTCATCATCATATTTACCACCCATAATTTCAAAATATTTCTGTTGTACAGATTCAGCATTTTTCTCATTGTCTACAAATTTTTTATTATCTTGTTTCCATTCCTCAAATTTTTTGATAAATTTACCTGTAATGTTATGAACTAGTTTTTCATAATCTTCAAAATCCAAATGTTCCCATTTATCTTTTTTATATACAAAGAATACATACATTTTTTGTTCAAAACACCTTATAGGTATATCATCATTTTCCAATCTTAAATTTTTTGTAAATACTTTATGTATTCCTTCTATAAATCCTACCTTAAATAAATATTCTAGGTCATCCATTTCAATATTTAATTTAGTAAGCCATTCGTTAAAATCAATAATGGGTTTATAATTATCACTAAGCCAATCAATAATACTAATTTTTTTATTTATTTTTTTAATATATCTTTCGTGATCTTTAACTTTTTTTTCAAGAGTTTCATATTTTTTAAGAACTATTTTTAAACAATTCCACATTTCTCTTTTACATGGTAAATCATCATATATATCATCTTCGTTTTTATTAATATCTCTAATCATCTCACATACTGTTCTATGGTTTTGAAACCAAGTTTTACTTCTATATTCTTTACCACAAGCACATTTATACATAGTAGATTATTAGTGGCATTTTAATGTATTTTTATATTTCAATTTTAATATCTATAATAATAATATAGATGAAATCTAGTTCAGAACATTTATTTAATAAAAAAGCTTTATTGGTTAGTGGTAAGGTAGGTGAATCTGCTATACCAAAAAATTTGAATCAAGCAGGTGGACCAGGAGATTTAACACGCGCTGTTCAAAAACGTGGAGGTAATTTTTCTTTAGGAATTAGTAAAAAATCAGTTAAAAATAGACTTAATTATAGCGGTAATGCAAAAGGTGGTGTAGATAAAAAACATAATAGTTATGCTAGATTTTTAGCAAGAAAAGTAGGTCTTGCATTAAGAGAAGATAAAATGACGAATGATTTGAAGCCAGGAGATTGCACTGAAAATGATTGTTTCACAAAAAGAACACCTGCTAATTGGACTGATGATAATGCTACAGGTAAATCAGGGAACCCCGGAACAACTGTTCGTTCAACTTGTGGTAAAAAATCTTGTTGTTAAATTAAAATTAAAAGATAACAAAGATAAAACACTTATAAAAGGTATATGGATATTGATTTTTTGCCGAGATTTATAAGCGTTCAAAAAGAAGGTTTAGAACTTTTTAAGAAAAAAAATAAGGATTATGGAAATGCTTTTGCATTATATGGTCCTGTTGGTGTAATTATACGTCTAAATGATAAAGTTAATCGTCTTATGTCTGTAACAAATAGAAGCATCAATTTAGTATCAAATGAAACTTTACGTGATACATTAATAGATCTACATAACTATTCTGCTATGGCTATAACATTATTAGATATGAAAGAAACACAAGAACATAAACGTATAACTGATTTAAAAAATAAAAAAATTTAATTTAACTTGAAAATATAAAACAAATATCCCATTCCTTTTGCAGTAAAAATGTTTGAATCAGAATATTTTAGTTTTTTTGAAATAGTTGATGCATTTATACATATATCTTTTTCAATTTGTTTTAAACTTTTATATGTTTTGGTTTCTCTATTAGGATAAACTACTAAGTAATTTATATCATCTTTTACATAATTTAACATTGCATCTTCGGTTTTTAAATTTAATGTATTTATTATACTTTCATCTTCCATATTATTTAATAATGTATTTATTTATTTAAATATATTATTTATTTTCATCTAATGCAATATTTGCCAATTGATCTGCTCTCTTATTATATTTTCTTAAAACATGGTTGAATTCAATATATTGAAATTTATATTCGTTTAGTAAATTTCTTATTTCCTTATGTATTGGTTTTAAATTTTCGCTTTTTACTTTCCAATTTCCTTTTACTTGTTCTATAACTAATTTTGAATCACCATATACTATCAAATTTTTTATATTGTTATCTTTACAAACTTGTAATCCTGCAAATAAACCTAAGTATTCAGCTACATTATTTGTTGCTTTCCCTATAAAATCCTTATATGAACCTACTTCTATTTTATCTTTATCATATATTACACCACCATATGATGCTGGACCAGGATTTGAACGACTTGCACCATCGAAATATAAACTATACATTTTTATTATAATTAGAAAATTAATTAAAATCAAATCAATTTAATATAATAATATGGAAAATTTTATTATTGGTGGATTAGGTGCTTCTATTTCTAGAACATTAACTGCTCCAATTGAATTATACAGAATACAAAAACAAAATTATTTTGTTCCTAATTCTAATTTAAGAGATGTTATAAAAAAAGAAGGTATTAGATATCTTTGGAAGGGCAATGGAGTTAATTGTATAAGAATTTTCCCTCAAATGTCCATTAATTGGGGAACATTTAAGTATTTGAATAATAATATAAATATTGAAGATAATAAACTAAAGCATCTAATTAATGCTTATATATCTGGTTCTTTATCTATGATTTCTATATATCCTTTGGAAACTATTAGAAGTAGATTATCATTACAATTAAATCATAATCACTATACTAATTTTATTCAAGCCTTTAAAAAAATACCTATTAAAGACTTATATGGTGGATTAAAAATGAGTATATTTGGATATGCACCATTTAATTCTATTTCATTTACATCTTATCATTACTATAAAAATAATATATCAGATAATAAATTATTATGTGGAGGTTTATCCGGAATTACAGCTCTTAGTATTACATACCCTACTGATTTAATAAGAAGAAGATTACAAATTCAAAATTTCGATAAAAATGTCCCCAAATATAATGGAATTATTGATTGTATTAGAAAAATTTTAAATGTTGAAGGCATTAGAGGACTATATAGAGGATTAATTGTTTCCTATATAAAATGTTTTCCTACTTTAGCAATACAATTTTATTCTATTGAACAAATGACAAATTTATATAAAAATAGTACTAATATTTAAATATTTTCATTCTACAATATATATATGAGTGATTTTTTTAAATTAGATATCAAGTCCTATAATGAAAAAGAATTAGAAGATTTATTAAATTTAAATCAGCCATATACTCTAGAAAATATTATTGAAAATCATAGTTTTTTAGAAAATAAATTACTAGCTGATGAGAGTGTTGATAGAAAAAAGAAAAATGAAATAAAAACATTTCTATTATCTGTAAAAGATTTACTTACCAATAAAATGAAAAGGACCTTTTCTGATATACAAACTAGTGCATTAATACAACAAAATCAAACACTTCTTAATACTGTTGGACATAGTATTACTGAATCATCTAGAGGTTATAAAGATTTAACTATAAATATGATGCCTAAAAATGAAGAAGGTATTATACAAAAACAATTATTAAGTAAAGTCTTATGTATTTCTTCTGAATTTAGGGATAATTATTATAAAACAAAAAGTACTGATTTTACTTTTAATTTACCTACAGTAGTAAAAAATGTTATACAAATGGAATTAGTATCATTAGAAATGCCTTTAGCTTTTTACCAAATTTCTAGAGAATTAAATAATGATTATTTTTGGATTAAATTAAACAATAAAAATAAATGGTATTATATTTCAATCCCACAAGGTAATTATACAAGAGAAAATATGCAAAATGTTTTAAATGAAATTATAAATAATACAGTTACTGTCACTAACCATAATCCCAATACAAAATGGGTTGAAATAAGTGAAATAAATGGTAAAGCAAAATTTAAAATAGCAGATTCCACTGCTGATGGAACTTTTTCTTTATATTTTAATAGAGAAAGAGATGGTAATACTATATCAACTGATAATGATGGTCCTGGAGCAAATAATGAAACAGGCGTAGATAACGAACCACCTATTATTAATGATAATAACTCACCATTAATTACTAGATTGGGATGGATACTTGGTTATAGACTTGGAGAATATCTTAATTTAAAAGAATCAATTGGAGAAGGTTTGTATAATGATTGGCCTATAAAACATTTATATTTTGTAGTTGATGATTTTAATAAATATGCTAATAATTTTATTGGTGCTGCTTATACAAAGTCTCTTGGTAATATTAATGTATTATCCAAAATTACTACTATAAGTCCATCTTCTTCTGGAGCTGCAGCCACAATTGCTATTGATACTGCATTTGATGAATCATTTAGCCTTAAAAAACGAGAATACTTTGGTCCTGTTAATATTCAAAAACTCCATATACAAATTTTAGACCCATATGGTAGAGTAATTAATTTAAATAATATGGATATTTCATTTAGTCTTCATTTAGCTTCTTTATATGATTAATTAAATATAATTATAAATTATATGAATATATTTAATAATTGCCAATCAAATAATTATTCATCTGATTATACTAAGAATAAGAGAGAGAAAGCACAAAAAAAAGATATTAAGATTGTTTCTAGAAAGAAAAAAACTCGTAAAATAAATAATCAATTACCATTTGATTTAAATACTAACATCAAAAGTTCAATCGATATTAATAAAAATAATATTACTATCTCTTCTGACATCGGTGCTCAAAATTATATTGATCCTTCAAATAATTTATTTAATACTAGTTGTCCAAATAAATATTTAAATTATATAGATGTCAAACAAAATTGTCCTGTTGATTTTGAACCTGACTGTTTTTAAAATTGAAATTAAATATCGTATATAATAAATCTTATATATGATACCCCAAGAAAGATTTTGGATTGGAACCACAAGATTTGATAACAAAACTTTTAAAGAAAATGTAGATTGGAGAACAAAACATAATTGGAAAGGTTGTATTTATGGTGTTGATAAATATATGTCAACACATCCTTTAGCATCACCACCAAATGCTCTAATTTATGTTTTAGAAATGAATAATCAAATAAATAAAATTATGGGTATTGGAGTTGTTAGAAATAAAATTAATCATGATCATAAAGCTTTAATTAACTTAACTGATAGACACTACAATAGATATATTTATAATAGTAAATACAGGTTTGATGCTTCTGAATTTTCAGAAAAACAAAAAAAATTTATTCAAATTCTTGAAATTATGGTGTTTAAAGGTTATAAACATCTTAAAAGGGGAAACGGAATTACATTACTTAAATGGGATAGATTTATAAATGATGAAGTTAGGGGTAAATTTGTTTACTTCTTTAAGTATCTCTTTGCTCAAAAACCTACATAATCTATTTGCTTTGGTGTCAAAATATCACAATATGCATGATAACCTCTTTTTCCATTTACCTCTTTTTCAAAAATAAGATCTTGTAATTGACTTTTCTGTAAATCAGATAACTTAAATGAAGTTGTAACATCATACAATTTTTTAAATGCAAATTTTGCTAATTCTTTTGGACTCACGGGATAATTATTTTCAAATATTTCTAAACTTTTTTCATTGCTTGTATAATTAAAATCTGGAAATACATTCCTAATTTCATCTAAAGTTGGGTCATATTCGTTTTTAAAATAGTCTGTCATATAATTCATTTTATGTATTATCTTTAAGTATATTAAACATAAAAAAAAGCACTAAAAAAAAAGCACTACATTTATTATTCTTTTTAATAATTAGAAAAAATATAATGTTAATATACATATTATGGGTGATAGAAGCGCTCTTCGTGATCCTGATAATGATAATCCAATGATTAAATTTGGCGATCAAGAGGCACCATACAACCGTATTTCTGACAATGAAATCGAAAAAATGACTTTCAGCCAAAAACAAAGTTTTGAAACTATTGCTAGACAAATTGAAGGTGATGATTATGGTAAATTTATAAAAGAGTTTGAAGGAAAGGATGATTTAAATGTTGATTTTTACAGTGTAAATGAATTATTTGATTTACTTGATATTGAACCCACAACAGATAAAGATAAGATACGTGATTATGTATTAGCTATGAAAAATATTTTAGATAAAAACAGTAATGATACAAATATAAATGCTGTAGAAATATATAAGGCGTTTTTTGATGAAGTAGAAGATAAATTAATATCTAGCATTGACAACAATAATACTAATTTGTTTGCTAATAATTCCCAAGTCATACAAAAACCTCCAAAATTAAATAAAATTAAAAGAACATTAGTTGATTGTAACACTATTATTCAATTAGATTCTCAAAATAATGTTCCACCCATTGATACCACAGCATGTCCTGATGAACAAACAATACGTAGACTAAGAAGATATAATAAAACTAACTTTGAAATTTTTTTAGAATTTAAACTTAAAAACAATTTAAAAATGGCACTTGGAAATGTTGTCATCCCCATTGCTGGCTATTTTCCTATAGACTCTGCATATAACACAAACAATTTTAGTATTACTGACCTTTCTAGTAATAAAACATCTTGCATTGAATTACCACCCTTAGCACCATTGATTAAAAATGAAAATTTTAAAAATTTTAGAGATACTTTTAATAGTTTTTTATTCGAGGCAGGCATTAGAGATGTCACATTAAATTATATCACTACCGGTATGTATACTGGTAGATTCAGTGTTGATTCTAGTAAAAATCATTATGAAATTAATTGGCTTAGCAATGATTGTGATTTATTTGGTTGCCAAGAAAAAAATACTAATAATCCAAGACCAGAAACAAGAAAAAATAGCACATTAGGATATTTAATAGGATTTGCAACAAATGGAGGGAGAATACTACAAGACAAAATTAGATTTAAACCGGATGAGCCTGCGGTTGCAGCAAGACATCCTAAACTTGGTGGAACAAATTATTTTAAATTGCAATTTAAAGATTATTCTACAAGCAGAATAAGTCATAATAAAGCTATTATTGCTAAAAAAACAACTACCTTCAAACAACCTTATTATTTTAAATCTATTAAAAATAGAATCGGTCTTGATAATTCACTTAATTTTTGTGGCGATCTTGTATCTGATACAAAAAGAGCTAGTAGAAAAGGCACAAATAATGATAGCAATTTTAACTCTATTTTTGATAACTTAACACAAAAACAAAAATTCGCTATTCAAGCTATCGAACAAGCTAATAGGGCTGCATCTGGTAATATTTCTAATCCTGTCAATAATGTTGATGATGCAGGTAGAACTATTGTTGATACAAATAATGGTAATAATCCTAATCCTGAAAATAATGTTGATGATGATACTAATAAACAAAGTGATGTACGTTCCGTCACATATATAATAGCTAGAGACCAATTGACAAATGAACCTGGACAACTTAGACAACCTATACGATTTAGTGGTTCAAGAGAAAATGTATGTCCAATACAATATTCTGGTAATACTGATGTTGTTAAACTCGGCATTGCATTACGTGATGAAAATGATTTCCTTGTTGATTTACACGGTGATGGTATTTTTGTTGAATTTTCATCACAACAATATTTTGAATCTCCATATGATTTAAATGCTGATGGTATTGATGATTCCATGCAAAATACTTAACTTATATTACAACAACAATCTTCTCCTTTATCCTTGATAGCAATTTCTTCATTGTTTTTTTTTAATTTTTTTATACCTATCGAATATTCATCCATATTATTATAAATATTTCTTATAAACATATCCAAAAATTCAGATGTGTTTATACCTTTTTTTACACTCGTTTCCATATATATCATTCCATATCTAGAAGCATATTTTGATGCTTCGTTCGTATTTACTTTAGAACGCTTATCTACTTTGTTTCCTATTAACATACACGGTATATCTTCTACTCCTGATTCATATACCTCATTTAACCAAAATTTTATATTATCAAAACTTTTTCGTTCACTTTTATCAAATACATATATTATACCTGCTGTCCCTTTATAATAATTTCTAATTATATTTGAAAAACATTTTTGACCTGCTGTATCCCATATATGACTTTTAATCACTTTTCCATCTGACATTTTATTTATTTTTACTATAAAATCTACACCTATTGTTGCTTCATAATATCCTCTGTACTCATTATTACAAGATTTATTTAATAAACATGATTTACCTGACATTGAATCTCCTACTATTATTAATTTAAATATATAATCTACATCCATTATATATTATTTAAATAAAAAAATATAAAACTATAATATATGAATAAAACTAAAAAAGTTAAAGATGATTACGGTAATAAAAAATTTATATCCGATGATGAATATAAAGCTATAAGATTTATCGATAACGGTGGTATGCCTAACCCAAAACTTTCCAAAATTGAAAATAAATTTGCAATTAAAGAATTTAAGAGACATCATTTATTAATTATTAATTGGCATATTAGAAAATATAAAACTCTCAGATCTAATATATCTAAGAAAATTAAAACAAAAAATAATCTAATTTTAATCTCAAAAAAAATTTCCAAATTAGGATGGAAGAATATACAAAAAATCTCTAAATTATGTTTAGATTATTCTAGCAAAAGAAAAACTAAAAAAAAAAAATAACTATATTTTTTTAAATATAGTTATTTAAATTTTATTATTAATTATCTATTTAAATTTATTACTTATTCAATTATTTACTTAATTTAATGGTGAAATATCTGTGTTTCCGAATAATTGTCTCTCACTATCAGCTTCTACATCTTCCTCGGCCTCTGCCGAGGTTACACCAGCTGTGTAGGTCTTTGTTCCGAAGAATTTAATATGTCTCCAAAAGTTTCTCTGATTTTGGTCATTCATCCAGGCTCTTCGGACTGGGAGGTTTTGCTTCCCATCTTCATCAACCGGCTTGAGAGATTGAAGCCTAAATGTTCTAAGAGATGGTAATGCCAGCGGATTGCCCTCTATCGTGCCGTTATTGACAGTGCAGCTGATATCGTTTTTGGTATCGGAGTTGGTTTCGGATACCTGATAAGGATTATGTAATGAAGGAGTATAATATGTATTGGACACTGTATCCACCACAGGCGCAACTCCTGGTAATACCGTGGCGAAACTCATTTCCTTTCTGAAAGCAAATCCTGGAACTGTAAAAATCGGTAATACTTCACTTGCGATCGACCCCGCCGCCTTCAATACCCGCCTGCGGTCGCGATGTGGAGATTTCAAAATTGTTACTGTTGAACCAGAACCTTTACAGTAGCAAGAACCACTCCATCTAAATCTTGAATTATCAAGCATACCTTCAGATTTAAGATGTGTTGATTTACCATATGCTTCTGCAAATAAAATTGATGCATTATCAAATAAACCATCAAAAAGAGCATAACCGTCATCGCCGTTCTCCATCTGAGTTCTGACGAAATTGTATGTCTTACCATAACGGTCAATATTATAATTAGCGGCGGTTTGCTTAGGATAATCTGGTCTACAATTTATATTCGCGAAAGAAGCGTCAATCTCGTCATCATCACCCACCGGTGCGCCATTGACTGGGTTGTATCCGTGAGGTTTCAATCCTCCAAATAATGTATATGCAGCAACTTTGGTTCCGGTAATACCATATTCAAGTACCCTGTTTTCTTCTGCTACTGTGATCTCGCGCACGTAGTTCATATTCTTGGCCTTGTATCCCACCGTCTGGTTGCTCGCGACGCCAGAGTTTGCCGTTGCCATCCCGGTGGGAGTATTAAGAAACCCATTTTGGCTTTTCCCCGCCCGTGCAGATTCAAAATATACCACCTCGGTCTCGGCGGCGGCGGCGCCGCCGCCGAAGTTTGCCCCACGTTGTGTCTCAGTTAGATTGGCAAATATAATATCACTTGGATGATGTGTGTGGTGCCAATGTGCCCTCCTGCCATCCGAAGTAAGGCCGTCATTTGCCGTTCCGTGGACATTGGCGTCAGGAATCGCACCTTCCCCACCATAGAAATCATACATCAGCGGACCGAATGTTAAATCCGCGCCCGTGTCGTTGCTCCAATGTTGGTTCACATCATTAAAATGTTTATGCTTATTTTGTTCACCCCATCTTATCTTGTCTACTTCATATGCGGTTGTCCAATCACCAATACCACCAGCTCCTGTTGTTGGATCATCCATGGTAATATATGAACCTCTGAATAAGTGCGCAACTGGATTATTGTACTTCATCAGTGCCTCCTCAAAAGGACCTTGGGAGGTGTTCGAGAGCCATGGCTGCCGCACATTAGAAGCATCCCATAATGCTGCATTATCTAATTTTCTTGAATAATCAAACATGCCCGAACTACTCGCTAAATCGCCATGGTATACATCTGTTCCTCCGATGTCATCTATGGCTAATGCATAAGCATTATCATGTGTATCCAAAATGTTAGAAAGTCTAAAGAATCTATCACGCCCCATAGCCAAGCCTTCATAATCGACCCATCTTTTACCAATATCTGATATAACTAAAATTGCTCTACCAGATCTATTTGTATTGGCCGTTGATGGCTTCATCTGAATAGCTTGCTTGATCTCAAATTCATGATACATTTCAGCTCTATCAATCTCGGTGGTGGGGTTTTGTTTTGTGAGTTTAACTACATGCCAGGGTTCTACTACCTTCACCTCGCCCGCCTCGCCTTTAAGGGTGGGGTCGTCTTTCAGAGCGCACGGTGATAATCTATGAACCCAAGCACCACTTACATCGTCTGCTACATACTCCATGTTAAGGAGTGCTAATAAATCAAGTGAAAATATTGATGTACATTGACTTGCGTCTACGCCAAGTTGATCGAAATCAATAACACCGCCACTTGCATCTCTACCAATTAATTGTGTTTGTAAGACATCATGAATAATACCTGATAAATCACTAGCAGTGCAGTATGATACATCTGGATGTGCCATATCCTTGAAATTTTTATGAGTAGCGGCGGCGGAGGCGCGATCCGCGGATACTCCTCTCTTATTTAAGTGACTGCGGGCTCCATCAGACTGGTATTTGGCATTGGTAATTGATGTTGTTCCAACAGTAAAATGGGCTTTGGCCGACTCTTGACCAGAGTTTCCGAAATGTCTTGCCTGCTGAACATATCGATGCCAGTTCTTGTTATTTGCTGAAATACGAATGTAGTATGTATGATTGACTGGTCTTAACTCAAAGTGATCTTCTCCTGCAGCAGTTGGGTTCAATATTAAGTCAATGGGCTGGAAAAATGTTCTTGGTTGAATTTGACCGCGAATTTCAATCACAGCTCCATCAGGTTTACTTGGTAATAATACAGGCATATCAAATGATGTGTTAGGTGGGGGCTGTTTCTTAACAGCAACAGCAGAAACATATGGTTCAAGTAATCTCTCGTTCAACTGTGCAATCTGTGATTTGTTAATGGCATCGTGTAAGTTAGCCATAATATTCTGTTTCTTAATTGTAGGATATCTAGAACCATCTGGCTTCTTGTTACCAATCCAATCTCTAACGTGGAATACTAAGTAATCTTTATTATACCCCTCATCAGTAAATACAGCATAATCATCCTTGTCTGCTGATTCTATAGGTAATCTACATCTAATAAGACCTCCACCTTGAAGTGGGACACCCAAATCAAGAGAGAATCTCATTTTACCATCCCTACCAGCATTTCCTGCCTCATTAAGTTGTGCTTGTGTTGGTTCGCGCGTTTCTTCTCCTTTAATAGCATTAATAATTCTCATGTTATCTTTTCTGATGCAAATAATATTCTGTGCAGGGACATTAGGGTCCATTGGACGACCATCGAATCTTCTTGGAATCAAAAATGCTCCGTGTGCCTTTTGTTTTTCACTAAAAGATGAACTAATTAGAACTGGTTTTGCAATCATCTGTTGGTCAACATCACTCGCTGGAGCATCATTTTGAGCTACCCAGTCATCCATTCCTGAGTAGAAACCTGTGTAATTTGTATAATCATATCTCATAGCATTTGATTTATCAAATATATCGATTTTTGGCATATCTTGTACATCTTTTACTTCAAATGCGGTTACCTGATCTCCTGCTATTTGCCTAATTCTAATATCATTATAATCTTCGTGTTGGTCCTTTTCATCACTTAATCCATATTTGATTGTAAATGATCTTGTTACTAATTTCTGGTAGTATTGGCTTACTGGAACATCTGAAAGGTCATGTGCCAAGTATCTTGCCCTTGTTCTAGCAATATGTGATGCATTATTCTCTAGCTTAGCTGGTGTAAATTCACTATATTTAACACCTGAAGCTCCACCTGGATTAATATAGTTTTTCATACCAATATGGTAATATAAACATTCAAGACTATTATTACATCCTGTATTGTTACCATATAAACCAATGAAATATGTTGAGTTTTTAGATATATCGTTACCCTTATACTTAATAGAACCATTTAAGTCAGCAGCATTATTAAGAATTACAGTTCCTTCTCCTCTCTGTCCAGTTACGTTTGCGCACTGGGTAGTGGCGTCAAGACCAAATCTATCATGTCTCCACTCATCTATAATATATTTCTCATATGGTCCTAACTCTGGTGCAACCAAAGCATTTACACAATCATAGAATAAACCTTTACTAGTTCCATACTCAGGATGCGCACCAGCTTCAATATCACGATTCATACCTGTTCCTGTAATTGATGGATAATCTACTAGTCCTACACTTTCTTGATAATCCGATAATACACCATCGGGCTCATTACTTTCAAGGTCTGTTCCTACAATATTTCCAGTTCCTGCTGTGTTGTTAATATTTGCAAAATCAACGGTATCTTTAATATTTGTGAATCCTACTGAACTTGACCAACCCTTAAGTTCATCAGTGATTTCCTTAAGTGCTTGATCAAAAGCACCTTCTGCGCCTGCAGCAACCTCTAGTGGATCCTTAAGTGAACCTTCATTGGTAACAACAATACTAATCTTATCAGATGCCATAAGAGGAAGCATATAAATAGGATATACCTTGGTTAAATCAGTATATTCAATGTATGAATTCCAACCTGCATACGTTGGTTGGGTCTTATTATTTGGATCAAAATACAAGTTTGCTTGGTGATTCCAATAGGTTGGATTCGTGCTTTTCCAGTGTTCGTAAGGAGATTGCTTCTTCGCGTCCATATAACCTTGTCCGTTCATCCAGCCCTTATTCTCATCCACCGTGCCCATCGCGGGGCGGCCGCCGACCACATCCGAACTGTTTTTGATTGATTCCTTAATACCTCTAACTACTGGATGGTTACCTTCAGTGGCGTGAATTGCTGGTCCATATAATGGGTAAGCATCACCTGCTTTCTGGTCGTTACCCACATCGGGATCATTACGTTTAAGACCATATTTATATGCAAAAACTGAACCGACATTGACGTTCATGTTCCGATACTCTGGAAACGGCGCCGGCGCGCTGCTGTTGTATCGAGATTTCAACCCCGCCGCACCCGAGAGTGCAAAATCTTCCTCTCCAAAATCGTTTAGCCCTGCGGTATTGCTAGCCTCTCCTTTTAAGAATTCACCCCAAGGAGACTGGGAAAATGGTGTCATTGTATTATTAGATAAATCTGTATATGTCATAGTGACGTGATCTAAATCTAATCCTCTAATACATAATGCGAGTGGGTGTGCATCTTCGTGATCCTGAGCAGCTTGAGCAGCCCACCAAGCCTTATTCCAACCCTCGAATCTGCCTTTAGCCGGTAAAACTACTAATGGCTCTGCTCTATTCTGATTGGTCTCGTCTTCCCATTTTGAATAAGACGCACTATTTGCTACGTAAGCGAATTGCGTTGCAGGGTCAACCTCAATATCACCAGTCATCAAATCAATATCTAATTCAGGTACTGGATTATCTATAACCATTGATCTCCATTGAGTATATGATTTATTGTATGATTTGCTACCTCTTGCAACATAATCACTATGTCTTGATGCTTCTTTTTCATTAAGTTCAAATCTTTGAGGGTCATTGGATAATAATTGTTGAAGAACATATTGCATTGGAACAAAACCTCCCTTGTATGGTGCGGCGCGATCTGCAGATTTCTTCTCTTGTAATTTGAAATACATAAATTGTTGGGGATTGAAAACAAAGTTATATGAGTTAGCATCTTCCGCGTTATCAACGTTGGCGGCGCCCTTGGCGTATCCGGCGAGTGGGGTCTTGAACTTTCTCCACATATCTCCACTAATAACATCTGAAACATAGCTTTCGTCATCAAGCTTAGCATTGTATAACTGATATACACCACCACCAATCTGATCTGCAATATCTTGTTCTGCTACAAAGATCTTTTCATCTTCAGGTCTTCCAATTAATCCTGACTTAATCATTCTAATTATCTGACAAGCAAATGCACCATTTGTATTTGGTACAGACTCGGCAAATATAGGTGTATTTGCAGAAATATCAAATTGGATACCAGGATATCTGTAATCTCCTAATTCGCCTCTGGCTGAGTCATCAGATCTAACGTCGGATAACTTGAGCCTTCCGTATTGCGAATCTGCAATAAGTTGCATAATAGGTGAACTCTTTTTGAAGTAGTCTCTTCCATATGTAGAACCTAACTTACCCATAGTTGCAGGTCCACGAGGGGAATTAAATGGAACAGGGTCCGCTATTGAGAAAACCTGTGCAAAGTGTGGGAAATTTTGTTTTCCAAATACAACAGATGCTAGTCTCTCTGCTAACCAACAACTTCTTACAAACCCACCAGTGATTTGCTTTGGCATAACTCTTTGTCTGTGCATTCCCGCAATAACATTAGAAGCACCCTTAGATTGTAATCTACAGGAATCTAATAATTGTTCCATTCTAGTATTGTCCCATGTGAGGGTTGCGTGGGCCGACCCAGCATTCGAGCCTGTAATACCTATCGCATTCATAGTTGGATTGAGAGCTACTCCAGTTCCAGCCTGGTTTAACTGCCAAACACCAGGCATAGTAGGATGCATAAATGATGTAAAACCATTTTCCTTATTTGAGCGTAAACCTTGTCCCCTTTCTGTATGAGTTTGAAAACCGAGATGTTTATGCATAGTTAACCACCAACCTACTCCAGTCCAATCTGTTGGCATTTTTCCTTCAATGCCATGTTCGCCCACGGAGTAGCCTTTAACATCATTACCATCAATATGTTTCAACACATCTAACTCAAGTTCCTCTAATAATGTAGCTTGCGTTAAAGAATTCTTAAGAACTGGTTCATAATTGTTCTGGAACATAACTCCTGGATAATTTCTAAATATTGGAACACGTGCAACCTCAGTTGGTGATAATACAATTCTATTTCCTTTCTCATCTATTCTGTACCAAATATTGTTCATTAATTCTAATACATCAATATCGTTTAATGTTTCAAGTAAATAGTCGGTCTTAATTTCAACCTTTCTTGATTTGACTGTCTCAATCTTTTCGGCTTTCGTCTGCATCATAATAGGAAGGAATAATTCCTGTGGGTTACCTACTGGACTCAATGTATCCAATGTCAATAAAGTATTATCCGAAAATTCAACTTCTTTAATTTCAAATGCTGTGCACTCTTTAAGAAGGTTAAGATCAAGTCTTACTACATTCAATTTCAACTGGAAGTTTTGAATATCAAACTTGTTCTTAAATGTATTGACATGACTACCAATAACTGTATCTGGCTGAATGCCTACGTCATTATATGCTAACTGACCACCTGACTGTAATGAATTGTCCTTTAAGATAAACAATGTTTCTAATAAGGGTGTCCATATCTGCAATAATCCAAGTTGTGCTATGTAGCCTTGTTCTGATGAAAGATTCCTTGGAAGGTCATTTTGTGCTGAATCAAGAAGTTTCTTTATATTTACAAAAATATCCTTTGAACCTGGAGTTAACCAAGTATATTGTGGAGGTGCAATATATTCTTCATATGATGTAATTAATCTTGAATTAAATTCCTTTGTTCTTTCAAATGGTGTATTAGCCTTAAAACCAAATCCAGTTTCATGAGATAATAAATCAATAATAAATTCATCACCATAGTATAATTTGGCAAATTTATAATCTATTTCCTCCTCGTAGACTATTCTTCTTTCTCCACCTTCATATATTCCCTGCTCCTTCCAAGATGGGAATAAGATATTCTTACCATCTGCTGATAAATAACAATATATTGGGAATTTGGCACGTGAACCTAATGTTACCATATTTTCGCCATCTTTAATCTTCTTTGACATTAACTGATCTCTAAATGTTGCTAAAAATTCAAGTTGAGCAAAGGCATTGTATTTCTTACCTGATTCAAGATATGCCTTTGGAACAGTTCTATTTAATACATCAGTGCAGAATGAACCTAAATTACTTGGCATCGATCTAATCATTGTCGAAACTAATGTTTTTCTGTATGTTCTCATTTCATTTTCAAACTTTTTGTTTAAGTCAAATAACTCCTTTGGTAAATTATCCCACTCACCGTCCGTAACATCTCTTACCTTGAAGAATGCATTGGTTAAATTACTTCTGCCATCTAATAATGGTCTGGTCAAAAGTGATGTAAAGTATACTAAGGTTTCAACATATAATCCTGTTACACCTGTCTTAGCTGGGTCATACTTTCTGTAGTGGTGTAATATACTTCCTGATACATCACCCTCATTGTCAGCTGAGCATCCATAAAGTAAATCTGTCTTTGCGTATGGAGCTCCCTTGTAAGCATTTGCACCATTTAATTCCTCAGGTTTAATCTTTCTTGCTGCATCTAACTTAGTAATTGTAAAAATATTACTTGATGCATCCAATACATTTTCAACATGGAATAAGTCATATAATGTTTCTCTATCTCCGTATAAGTTTGCACCAGAGAATGTACTGTTAATTCCTAAATCTTCACCCGAAGCATCAACATGATACTTAAGTCTGGAAATAACCATATAATTTCTAGCAAAATCTGTGGCTGATTGTAAGAATGGCGCATCTCCTACTCCTACAGTTGCAGCCTGCGTAACTCCATTATTATCTACATATCCTAACACCTTCTTCACTAAAGCTGTCTTAACTTGTTCCATTCTTGGCAACTTATTAAATGTCATTACAGTTCTAACCATAGTTGTATTTCTTGATCTGAACAAGTCAACTAACATATTAAACTGAAGATCTCTCTGCACTTCACGAGCTCTTGCTGAAACTAAATCATAAATTTCACTTGAAAACTCTGAAGTTACTGTGTTATTTCCATATTCTGATACAACACACTCATCATAACATAATGCCCATTGATTTTTCTTTACATTTGCAATATTTTGATCTCTTACAACAATATTTACTAATGCTGAGTTTCCTGGATTTATACCAGTCTTCCCATGAGTATTATTGTTATTTTCAGGAACAGCTACCATGCAAAATTTCAATCTATAAGCTGAATTATTCTGTTTCCAGTCTTTGCATTTATTTGTGTCAATCGCATCTTCTAACTTTCTTAACTCTGATGGAATTGTTATATTAATACCATTATGATTTGAATACAATACATTGGCATGCTGAACAATTAAAACACCATTTTTAGCTATCTTATCTGATTTCTCACAATAAAATGTATTTAACCCAATAGAGTCTGGGTGAGTAATAGTCTCTACCTCATTTATAACTGGAACATTAATCCTTGAAGCAATACTATTCTTGTATGGACTTATAAACATATTTTCTTTGTAAACACCATATTCATACTTCTTCTCTGGGGTTATTGAACCACGAGTAGATAAAGCAGATACAACTGGATTTCTGTTTGTAATTATTTGCTCATTTTGAATCGTTTTAGCACCTTTTGCTACCAATAAATCTTGCTCGTACATGGATAACTTAACGCCATCGTAAATTCCTCTTACAGTTCCATTCCTTCCTGCTGATAAGCAATATCCCGCCTTCAAATGATTTGGAGTAATTACTGTCTTGCTTTCTACCTTAGTCTTATCTGTAGCATTCAATTTTTGAGCTTCTACCCACATTAATATGTGGAAACCTGGAATTTCTGTTAATGTTTCACTTGTATCAACAACTTGCTCTTCGCTAATATTATCAAAATCTGTTAATACCATGTCTCCAATCTTTGCACCTACTATTCCCTCATTCCAAGCCATTAACTGTTTGTCGAATTCCTTAGCCTGTGCTGCCATATCTACTAAGTTCTGTTCGAAGTATAATTGGTTTGCATCATACTGTGCACTCATTCCTACTAGTAAAGGCGCCCCGTCTTCATTTTTTGCACCGGGGTATAATACATTTGAAACATTTGAAGCATCCACTGTATTTAACCAATATCTAGTTGTTACATTTCTATTTAGATTTTTAGTGTTTGTCTCGGTTTGTGTTTTCTTAAATACTGCTGTTGGTCTATCTTGTAAGAAAGCTGTTACAGTTCTGTTCATATATCCTAAGTATTGCTGTAAATTCTCTGGCATATTTCTAACAAATCTACTTACTTCTGTAAATGGTTTTCCAGAATCTACCGCACTTCCTTTTTCTAAGAATATTATAGTATCTAATTTATAGTAATTCATAATTTCTGTCTCATCTAACTCTACTGTTCTCAATATTAAATTTACTGGAGCAGGAGCATTATTTATATAATTGGTATCGTAATAAAATTCAAAGTTTTCTTGGGCGGCTGATTGAAGAAAGCTCCTGTTCGTTCCAAGCCATTTAGTATCACCTGGAGATTTAACTAAATGAACTTCCAAATAGTATTCTACTGGTGTCATCTCTGCATTTGCTGATAAACCAATTTCGCCGTTTCCAACACCATTTGTCTTAAACTTTTTAACAACACCAAAGTTCGTTCTTAGTAATTGTCCAGGCTCTAAGAGGGGCTCGTAAATGTGTGTTTCTGAACTTCCCATTGATGGACTACATATAAATGGCGTTGTCTTATTCCAAGTATTCGCTATATATGCTGGCATATCAAGTGATGTCATTATAAATGATTTCTTAACTTGACCTACACCGCGCGCGACACCAACATCATTGACAAAGACAACACTAGCTGATGTATCCGGCTCTATTGTAAATTTCCTTCCTGCAATCGCCCAATTCTTAGTATTACCATCATCCATAATATCATCTTCATACTTAGCCAATATTGATTTAGATAAATAATCTCTGTCATTCTCATGATTTGCAATAACAAATTTTGTGCTTTTGTTTGTACCCTGAAGCAATACACTACCAATTCTTGAATAAATACGTTTTTTATTTAATTTTAAGTACTCACCCTGTTTATTATAATTAATAGAATCAGTACTATTAAAGTCTTCACCAGCATCTTTAAGTGGAATTGCAAAATCTCTTGGACCTGTTATTGTTAACACTGAGAAGTTCCTATATCTTACTGAATCTACAAGATCTGGCGAAGACGCTGTTAAGTTGGTAGCCTTATTCATATTTAAATTAATTCCAATTGTTCTTGCACCAAATTTATCATTTGCATCACCAACCTTAAACTTTCTTGCTACGACATTTGTTGAATCGGCTGCAGAATCTACACCTGTTGAATTCGCGTATGGATCACCAATAAATGCTTTAAGTAATGCTGCTCCACTTGTATCTTTAAGGGCGTCCCAATTTGGTAACTGCTCTAATGATTCTAACATTACATTTCTTTTATGAACTGTAATACCACCACGTCCAAAGACATGATTTTGAACATTAACCTCTTGGTCTACATCCATATCCAATAATGCATTGAAACTTGTGTCGATACCACCTTCAGTCAAGTCAGCAAATTCAGCATGATCGATACCGTTTATAATCACATTACGTTTTGAGTTATCATCGACGCCACCAACATCACAGTAGCTTACTACTGATTTTAATTTCTCGTTGGCCCAATTCTCTGGGTATGGTGTGTCTGATCGCGTCGCAGTTATTGTCTCTCCAGTTAGTGCAAACGTTAAATTTTGTGTTGCCGCTGCATTTAAGCTTGCGTAAATTGCTTTTGCTACGTCCTCTTTGGTATCACCTGCACTTATTGTTACATTTACTATTGTGTCCGGAGCAGGCGCGCCGTGGTCTGCGGCAACTGGGAAATTGTTTCCCTCTCCTAATTGAATATATGTGGCATGAGTGTTTGTGCCTATATGATACAAGCTTACAATTTCACCACTTATACCACTACCTTGATTGCCTCTGGTAACAGTTAAAGTGACCCCAGGTGTCATTACACCTGGGACAGCATCGGCAGCGGCTCGTTTTAATTCTGACTGCAAGTGCGCCGAATGTGAGGCTTTGTCGTCGGCTGCAACTTTAGCAGCACTGCTAGCACCGGTGACGCCGGCATAAGTAGTCGCGATTTGGATGGCGCCGCCGACTGTGTGTCTTGATACAAACTCGGTATCGTCAGTAGCAACTAATGCAACATTTGTTGACAAATCTGTTGTTAACATGATTGTGGGGTTGGCCGGGGCGACTAAGACTTCTGAACTAATGCCGACCGCTGTGGATAAGGGGGTTGCGAGAGCTGATGGGAATGTAAAGTTAATATCTGTCGTACCACCGGCGTTTTTTCTCCTTATTAGAAAATGATTACCACTTGGACCTGTTGTCTTTGTTTGTTCATTAATATCAAAGATATGATATCTCTGATCTTCGCCCGCCGCACCTGAAACATCAAAGCAATTCTCGCCGGCATCGAATCCCGCCGCGGTAGCATCTCCAGCATTTGCTTCATATGCTTTTCTGATGCCGTTTCTAATTGCTATTGATGTCTCGTCCATGCTGGTGGCAGTGTCACTATTCAAGGTAATAATACCATGAAATCCTGCGGCCGTAGCAATGGCGTCTCGAGCTGTTATTTTATCTGCTGTGTTGTTCGGCGCGGCACCGACGTAGTGTCCGACTGCATTGACGGCATCGTTAAATATAATAAATGACTTTGTTATTCCTTCAAGTTCTACATCAAAAGATTCACCACTGATGCCTTTCACATAATCTGCATCGGTACCGCCAGCGGGCTTTTTTGGTATCATAAATGAATTTACAATATTTTTCTGTGCAGTTCCTGCAGACTCGTGAATGCCGTCGGGCGCGTTGCTAAAGGCAGAACCTACTGTTAATTCTACAGGAGAACCCTTTGCTACAGTTTCAAGAGTTATTGTTGTTCCAGAAGAAGTGCATACCAATACATCAGAAGTGCCAGCTGTGTTGAATTCACCACTGATACCATCTCGCAACTTCTCGGCAATTTGGGTCGCGGGCACCGACTGGCCGGTGCGGGCGCCAATATCAACGCTCTTTGCGCCTACTGCCGAAGCAAGGGCCCCGACCCGGTCTCTGAACAATATAAATTTTTTAAGGTCATCGTTAAGTTTTACACTAATCATCATACCTGATACATCAGTAGGCGCGTCGGTCTCGGTGCCAAACACATTTAATACAACTTTTGCTCCACTCGCTGGTTTGTTGGTTGCACTAACACCTGTAATTGTATTATGCATACTAACACCCTTACAGGTATCAGCTACATACATAGCAGCAGCAACCAAGCCATTGTTTTTCTCTGGTCTTACAAAGTCCTCTCTAAGAGGAGTTGGGTAGAAAATTCTTATGGTTGAAGATGATAAATCATCAACATAATACATACCTTCAACAAAAGCACCACCCATCTTCTTTTCACTCTTAGCAGATGCTAAGTTGGTTAAATCAAGAATTGTTTGCTCCTTTCTTAAATACTCCATCATATCTGACTGTAAGCGTAAGTATTTGTTTGTTGAATAAGCAGGGCCATTTATTAATGCTTGTTGTAATGATTCATCGGAAGGAAGAGTCGTGTAATGGTGATCAGAGAAATGTAATGATGAACGGTCTGGGCAAGGCTTAATTAACTTAAGATTTTCGAGAACATCATCTAATGCTTTTTTAAATAATACAATCTCTGTCTGTTTACTTTTGATTTTGCGTCCAATTTCAGAGTTATCAGCATAATCTTTATCTTGTAATGCATCAAAATAACATAATTGATCATCTTTCTCCTTTAAGCCAACTAAACCATTAATATCTGCTTCAAATAATGCACAACTTACAATTTGGTCTTCTTCTGCATTTCTACTAACGTCAAAACCTCTTGTAATTGCGAAAAGAGATGGTCTATCTTCAGAGAAATCACCATTTTCATATGCTGAACCAATAGCGGAAATGAGATCATCTACGGAATCTTTATCACTTCCATCACCAATACCATTATGTAAATAAGTCTTTACATTTGTAAGCATTCCAGAACCGGCAGATGCAAATGCTTCTGTTCTTGTCTTATACTCGTTTCTACCAGGGACAATTGATCTGTTTGTTAATGGACTATCATTCTTAATGTATCTCCAAATATCTGCTGTATTTGGCTCTGCCATAAAGTGAGAACTTGGACCAACCCACTTATATCCATTTGCATCAGAATTTTTAGAATGTAATTCATCCATTTGTGAAACTCTGTAATTCAATATATCTACGTTAGAACAAGGAAGTGCTTTGTGTGGTCCTGATAAGAAACGTTTTCTTTTACCTGCTAAGATACCGTTTCGGTATGTTTCTTTATCACTAAACTCAGTAAATGCGACTCTTGATGCGTCAACAAAAGTTTGACCAGTAATTGCCGTGCCGGCGATGGTGGCCGCCGCCGAATTGATGAGCGAGCTGAAGCCGACGGCGACGACGTTGTTCGCGGCAGCGAAGACGGCTTTATGGTCATCTATGAGTGGATGTTTTGCGACATCTGTATTGCCCGAGATTTGTTCTTCTTTATATAATTTATCTGAATACAAACCATAACCTGAAAGCAAGTAAGCAATAAAAGTTTGTGTACGATGAAGTGAATCATTTACAAAATGATCTTTCTGTGCGTTAGTTGCAATTACTGAATCTATATTGTAACCCTCACCTAAATCAACTAATTTATTATTTAAATCTGACATTGCTAACATTCCAAGACCCATATTATTATTTCTTGTGTAAAGTGCTAGTCCACCTTGGTCCACGTGTCCAGGTACTATTGTATGCATCTTTAATCTTCTTTTATTATATGCCATATCCATAGCTTTTGTTTCTTTATTGTATCCTAATGCAACAGGCATAACACTAGATGCGGCTATTTTGTTTGTTTGTATAACGGAGTCAGCGCCATCAGCAAATTCATTTTTGAAACCTGCAGTATTATCATCATCAAAAAGACTTGAACCTGCACCCCAAGCTTCCACTGCTACTATTGCGCCATTCGCGGCGCCATTGGCAGTATTTGCAGCAGTTTGTGCTGCCAATGTTGCTGTTTTTAATGTTAATGTTACAACATTGTCAGTTCTACTAACAGTAAGTTTATTACTTAAACTAGCAAGAGCCAAACTGGGTGAACCTTGTGCACCAGCTACGGGAGCATTATTGAGAGCATTTACACTACCTAATAATGCGTCCTCTACTAATGATGCTAACTGATTTCCATTGGTTAGACCAGATGTATTTAATTCTACTCTGTTCAATGCTTCAGAATCTACACGATTTGAGACAAGTGTAATAAAATTGACATCATCGGTTCCACCATTTGCAAGGTTATTTCCAGCTGCAAGGTCTGTGGCATCAATAATCTCTGATGATATGCCTGTGAGCATACCTTCTGTGTTTAGGATTGAGCCTGTACTTCTACTTGTTAATTCAATTCCTCTAAATCCCAATTTATCAACAGGACTTAATACTGAATTGAACCCCGAACTGACATCAGTTGCAACTGCAGTAAAAGCAGCGTGTAACTCTTGGGCGAAGAGGTCACTAGTATTAGTAGCGGCTACATCTACACCAATAATTCTATCTGCGTGTGCAGTTGGATCCGCGCCACCGTTAAAGGTTACAAGTTTGTAGAAATTACTGTCATCTGTTCCATTGGTAGATACAGCTGTGAGTTTGGCACTAACATTTGCGGATGTAAGCTGTGGTGCTGCGTTAGCGGCACCAGGAGCTCCCTTTGTGTCATGTGTTACGGTTACAACATTGTTTGCTGATATTGCACTTTGTCCTGCAACACCATTTAATACTCCTTGCATTACAACTGCAATCGCATTTGCATTATCAGTTCCATTTGCCTGTAATTGTATAGGTACATTTGTTCCTGTTGCTGCAGCATTTGTCAAAAATTCGTATTTTGAAGTAACTCCATCAAGTGCCAAATCAAATGTCTGTCCACTAACATCAGTTCCTGTTTCGGTTGATCCAACTGTTAATGCTATTTTTGTAGCAGTTGAGTTATCTGCACCTTTTCTAATTACAAGTTCACGACCAGCTAGTTGTGTAGTTCCTGTAACAGTAAAAGAAAGACTAGCAGCGGTTGCATCGTCTGGACCAAATCTGATTTTTAAGGTTTTATCCTGATCAGATTTCAAGAGATTTGCAACTTCATTTGCATCAAAATCTCCAGAATTGTAATTACCAAATGATATATCAATTGTACCTGCCACTGCAGCACCTTGTTCGAGGGGTGGTCCACAATTTAATGCAGCAGCATTTGTTCTATAAATATCTGAGCCCGTGTAATCATCGCCCGTGTTGGCGATTTGTTCAAGGGCCAAGGTTTCTCCGCCGCTGAGGAGACTTCCATGGTTGGCTAACTGTTTAGATAATTGTTGATGTCTATACATATCAAATAAGGTGTATGCGGCCATTGAGTTTGGCGTTTGATTAGGCCCGTACTTAGAATTCTCGGCAGTATATATCGAAAAGACGGAGCCGCCAGCGGCGCCGGGGTCAGTTTCACGTGAAGGATTACAAACGTGTAAATCTCCCACAGGAACATATGGTGCACAATACATAATACGTCCAGACTCGGCAACCTGCCAAGCTACATCACCATTTTCATCTTCATTTCTGTAATTAAGTGCTACTTGCTGTAAAACATTTCCACTATTTTTCAATGTTCCGTCACAAGAAATATACAATAAAGCATCCCAATCGGTACCGAGTTCAACGCCTCGCCTTTCCATTGGAATAAGCATATGGTTTGGATATTTTCCCTTTGGGTCCCACATAATAGGTCTTAACATACCTCTTAGTGGTGTTACATCATTAGGAACAACTTGGTTCGCGGATATTTGAGCAGTAACTTCAAGACTGATATTCGCAGGGTACATATCTGCCTTGAATTTTCCTCCATCTGACTTAGATGGGTATTCAATTTTATTAATATCATCATAACCAATTTCATAATATTTGAATTGTTTATCTTTTACATTTTCTACACCCGTTTTTGTTCTGATTGCTGCATTTCTAACAGCAGTAGTGGGTGGGAAGTTTTTGGCAGGATTTTCATCTGTTTCATTACCTATTAATTTTTTAAGTTGTTTCTCAGTACAAAATTTTGATCTGAAAAACTGCTTAACTTTAACGTGGTTTGATTCCGTTAATACTTCCATCCAAGTTGGCATTGCAACTGTATCAGTTGGGAAATCAGATGATACTTCAGGATTTATTGTATTACCAATCTGTAATTCAGTAAGTTGTTTGAAAAACTCCTGAGTATTCCACCAAGCAGTATATAATGTTTTAGTTGTAATTGCGTCACAAACCTCATTAAAACTGAAATTTAATTCCTGATTTATTACCATACCTGTAACCATCAAAGAAGCAGTACGAATAACAGAAACGAGTGCTGTAACACCATTTTTGGTAATGTTAAGTCTCACGAAGCCAGCAGGTGGCTTTGGTGTGGGGTCAAGTGGTAAAGAAAGACCCTCCCAAGTGAACCAAGGAAGTTTAGTATATCTAGCATTCAAAATATCTTGTGCATCATCCGATGGTAACTCTGTTAAAAAATTATTGAATATCGTAGTTTGAGCAGCAGCACCTTGTGAATTGTCCCACTTCGCAAAAAGTTTTGGTAATTCAGATGCTTTGTTTGCAACATTTGCCTGTTCTTTGAAAACACTATCAAGAGCATGAATATATGTTCTTTTATCAGCTATGAAACTTGATAAGCCACCACCCTGTGCAAGACTTCTATTTGCATAAAATTTATTTAAATCAGCATCTAAAATATATGAAGCAGTATCACTAGCATTTCTAAAGTTATTAGAAATAAAAGAGCCGGCATAATTATCAATGCTTACAACTGTAGATCTCAACCCTAACTCAACAATTTTATCTAATTCACAGCAAGCAAATGTAGGCTGTGCTAAGGTTTTTGCTCTCCAATCAAATAATAATAAATCTTTGTTTGGTTCTGATGTCTTATCATCTAAAACACCTGTTGCCTGCTTAAAGTCAGGAAAGTCTACAATAAGATCTAATGACTGATGAGGAACCATAACATTTACGTTAGATTTTACTGGTTGTGTTTTTGTTTTATCACCGACGGTATATACGTTGGCAGCTAAAACATCGCCACCGTTACCTTCAACATCTCCACTATCCCAAATATCATAATCTTGAGAGACAATCTGTCTTGATGCATTCGCATCTAAGTATGGAATATATGCTGCACCGTTTACAGCACTGGACATTATACCTAAACTATCCAATGCATTTGCTGGATCAATCCAATCTTCTAATACACTAACATATACATTAATCTCAGCATTTGCACTAACTCTATTGTTTGTTTTTAAGTATATAAATTTTTCTAAATGATTAGTATTTACAGTTGCAGATTGATTTACAAGTCTAGAAAACCCTAACTGTGATTTTTCATTTTCACTTAAATTACTAGCTTTACCTAAAAACGCCGCGGTAAAATTTTCGGATCCAGCATCTGCTGTACCTTGTAAGGCAGCGGCTAAATTGCCATATGCATTATTCCATGTCTTAAACCAGTTATTATCCCAAACACTGGCATTTTGATAGTCAGTAAGAGCACTTCTAGGAAATGTGTATCCAAATTCTGCTCCTTGTTCTAATGCTGGTTCAAATGCAGCCTTATCACCTAATGACTGATAAGATATGTAACCAAAACTCAAAGTTTCATCCTCTGGTGATTTAATCGATACTCCATAAAACTCATCATTTAAAAAGTTAACATATGCTCTAGGATCAGCATTATCTTCTGTAGGAACAGCAGAAATTACCATATATTTATTTCCTGTATTTCCTGATTGATTTAATGGTTTTGGCTCGCGTCCAGTTTGTGGATCTGAGGCACCCATTACATCCCAATTGTAACTATAACTGCAAGTTACATTACCAAATTCTATTGATTTTATTGCTGAATTTGGGTCAGATGCGCCAGCTGTGTCCATTTCCATATCTGGTCTTACCAATAAAGCTAATGGTGAATCTAAATCAAATTCATTTTTTACAAGTTTCATTTGCTGAACATCATGGTCATTTTCCATTCGAATTTCAGCTGAAATAATATAAACTACTCGTTGTGGTTTAGTATTGGCAACTAAATTTCCTTGATTTTGCCCGAAATATGACCATCTTGTTGGTGTTACTGCCATTGAATATTCCTTTGATGTTTGTAAGCCTGTGACTTTTAAACAATCATAATATTTTGACTTAGCTTTGACACCTTGTCCCATAACATTAAAACTATTATCTAATCTATCTGTTTCTTTAATATTTTTGTAATTAAACACAATACCAGATGCGTCTGCTGTTTTCAAATTTCCTTTAATATTTGTTGCGGGTTGGCCGACAGCGTGGTCCCCATCTGTTTCAATGAAATTTGTATGAATATATGCAGGTGTTGAACTTCCAGTATCAGGAGCCATAGGATATTCAAATGCCGAATATAATTTTTGCTGTCCCATAAGATTATCAATGGACTTATACATCTGTGTTACAGGAACAAACTGTGCTCTTTGTGTTCCTAAATCGCCTGCCGCTGCAGCTTTTGAAATATCAACTAAGTATGTATCATTCCAAGCACTACAACAAAAGTAAGAAAAGGCTTTCCAGCCGTTTACAATATGAGTGTTTTTTCCACTACTCATTATGAAATTAATAAATATATTATTTTTTGCAAAATATTTATTATAATATTTATTATAATATTTATTATGATATTGTTTTTTGCACTATTTCAAATATAATAGAATAATCTATCTGATTTATATTCGCTTTATTACCATAAACATTTAATAATTTTATATGTAATTTTTTTATATTTACTGGGCCACTATAATTTCTTTCTTTTTTTACCAAATCTGATGTATCTTCGTATATAACTTGATATGCATCTCCAGCTATAGTTATTCTTCCTAAAATATTCTTCGTTAAATAATCATCTGCCTGAACTGAAACTATTGTATCTCTATAATAATTACAATTATAATCGTCTACATATAAGAAGAAGTATTTTTCTCCTGTTAAATCAAATAATGATTCACTATCTAATTCACATCTTCCCAAATATGTTCTTTTTCTAAATCCCATTTTATAACCCAGTGTATTAAATGGTTCCTGCCTATTTTCTCCAAAATAAATACTAAATTTTGCTTCCGGGTCTCTAGCTCTAAATTCTGTTTTACCTGTTTTTTTATCAAATTCTACTTCTATTTTCGCAACGCCAATAGCATCCTTTAATTTTTCATTAATTACATCTTGGAAATCTATATGTGAGTAATTACCATCTGGTATTTCTATCCTATGTAAAAAAGTTCCTGAACTATCATCTGCGCTACAAGATATATCAAAAATATTATTTTCATTTTCTATAGATAATGTTGTTATACTATTAACTATTTCTACAGATACCATACCTAACTTTATAACATTATTAAATTCATATGGTAAATCAATCACAAAATCATTTGAATCTGTTTTATAATAATTATCTCTAAATCTACTATCAATACATAAATATGTTGATCTTGTTTCCTTGCCTATCTTCATTTTGTCTGCTACCTTCTTTTGTTTTTTATTTTCTTTTTCTTCTCGCTCTCTTCTAATTTTTTCTCTGACTTCCATTTTTAATCTCATTTTTATATTAAATAAAAAATTTTTCACATCTACTGATATATTACTACTACTAATACGTCTTTCGTAAATATTGTCTAGTGTAATTTCATCATTTGGCAATTCTGATAATTGATATATATTCAACAATTCATTTAATTTATAATTATCTAAATCTAAATCTAATTCATCGCTCATCTAATAAAATATTATATTAAATTCTTTTGTTTTAAATGCTTTTTAATTAATTCAACTTTCCAACATTCATATTTTCCATCTTTTGGAATACCAAATAATTTTGAATAAGCTAATTTTACTAAGTCTATTCCTATATTTGTTTTTGTATTTAAATCAACCGGTGGTGTTATTTTATTTTCTTCTTTCAGTTTTTCATTTAAATTCTTAAATCTATTATTAAGATAATATATTACCTTATCTTGCATTTCATTGAACTTTTTAATTTTTTCATCATCCTTATTTTCTATTATTTCTTCAATTACAATATCCATTTAAAATATCGTATCATTATATTTAATAACTATTTACTTATAATTCTTTAAAACCGGGATCATCACAACCACAACCTCCTGGTCCTCCACATTTTGGACATATAAATGTTGGTAAATTTTCTGTAAAATCATCTTTGTCTTCTGTAGGGCAATCATCTTTCGTTGATGTCTCAAATATAAGCACCTCTGGAACTCCGAATAGTGTGGCTCCTGGTATACCATCTAGTTCTATATCGTATGAATCAAACCTTCCATTTACTGCCTTAACTGATCCTGTTATAAATTCATATTTTGTTGAACCAAATATCTTAATTATTTCATTTTCTGCATGATTAAATTTTAAAGGTGGTGCTATTACCAATGAAGAAAACCCAACAACTATAAATTCTTCTGCATTTGGTTTTCCAAAACCAATCACTCCTTTTTGTAATAATTTTACACGGTTCACTTCTGGTGAATCCCATACAATTTCTGAATTCGTAAAAACTTCTGTTGAACCTACTGGAACAGGTTTTGTTATTGCAACTTGTAAATCATGTGGGTCTGCATCAGGCATTTGTAATTTAACTGGGTCACCTACATGTCTTACAATTGTTGGATCACCATCTGCTCTCAATGTCTGTAATTTCTCTTTCTTTAAGATTCGTCTAATCATGCCTGCCCTTTCTTCATCCCATACACCATCCTTTGGATATCCAAAGAAATATTGATATAACGTATAAACAAGATCCATACTAATTTCTACACTGGTATCTAGACATAAATCTGTGTCTACGGTGTTTTCATCCGTCATCTCATCACAATGTTCTTGTAAATATTTATATTCATTTTGTAATTGTACATACCTTTGTTCCAGTTCATGTAGCCTTTCTGCTAAATTAAACGCTTTCTTCTTAAATAATCTTGCAGAATTTACCATAGTTATCGCATCCATTATAAAAACAGAAAAGTTATCAAACCTTGATGGTAAATCTGATACCATATTTAATAAAGGACCAAAATTCACATAATCTATATCTGCACCATTTGATATTTCTTCAAAACATTGTGCCTGTTCTATCAATACTTTTTCTAATTTTGAAAAATCATTACCACTTGCACTAAATACAGCACGTTTATTTGGCACAGAACTTTCACCATAAACGTCTAATGATAACATTGGAGTTTTTTTTATAAATGTATATTTACCTGGATTTGCTGATGTTCTTACCATTAAATTAATCTAGTATTTTATTTTTATTGATTCATAAATATTCTTTACAAAATTTTCCTGCTGAAATATACAATCCATCATATCTTGTTCAAATTTCTTTACCTTCTGTTTCATCCTATTCCAAATCTTTTTTATCATTGGAATATCATTTTTTATTCTATCTATTGTTTCTTTATTTGATAAATCTATTTCTGAACCTAATATCATTTTTAAATATGATACTGCAATCTCTATATGTTTCATGTTTTTCGAAATATTATGTAAAAATATTATTGGCTTTTCATCTCTTATTTCAACTGAAAAATCCTTTTTTGCACAAACACCTGACTCTAAACTTAAAAATAAACCACAATCTATATCTTTATTATTATCAATATCTCTATAAAATTTTGTTATTTCGGGTTTTGTTACATTCTTTTTATAATTTTTGGCTTCTATTAGTATTGATAATCCGCAATCCTTCATAATAAAATCACCTCGTGCGGATTCCTTATGAGTATCTATTACTTCTGCGCTTGGAAATCTACTATTTAACTCAAAATATAAAAAATTCTCACCATCTTGACCCTTAATAGTTGAATTACTTTTTCTTTTTATATTTTCTTCCCTTAGTTCTCTCTCCGTTTCTAACTTTTTTTCATAACCGGCTCTTATTTTTTCTATTTTTTCTTCATTCTTATCTACTATTTCTTCTATTTTTACACTATATTCTAATACTGTATCCTTATAAATATCTTGATTTTTTTGTCTTAAACTTTCTACCCGACTTTCTAGATTTTCTATTTCATTTTTATACTTGGTATCTAATCTCCCTTTTAAATTTTCGTAATATACTTCATTTTCATCCTTATTTTTTTTAACTATTCTATCTATTTCAATACTTTTTTCTTTTTTATTTTGTTTTATAGTTTCTTTTAGTCTTTTGTTTTCCGATTTTATATTATTCATTTTATCTTTCCATTCTTCATTATTCCATAATTGTGTTTGTATATTAACAGTATTTAAACAATTCAATCCCAGTTCCACTACTTTCAACTTATCATTTTGTGATAACTTTATAAAACCTAAAACAAAATCCTTATATGGTAGTGTAAAATCTATGTTTTCACTCATTAATATATTATATTCATATCTATATTTAAATTGCTTTGAATAAGTATATAAAAACTTAGTGTATAAATATTTATACACCATAAATGGAGTTCCTTAAATCACATTCTAAAGAAAAAGCTGATATGATACTAGAACCTATGCAAGTTATGATCCAATTATCTATACTTTCATTTGAACCTATTGGTACTAAAATACACGTTTCTAGAAATATATTATCATTACAAAGACCCACTTACTTTCAAGGCATCGAGAGATGGTGGAACTCTGATAATAAAGATGACCTATATTATCTATTCCACGCTATTCGCAGATATTATAAATGGTATAAAAATCAAGAAGATGAAATATTTGATTATATACTACGAAAAGCTATACAAGGTATTGATAGATTGATTGAAACATATACTAGAACTGATAAAATCTCTATTAGACAAACCTTATCTCTTTATAAAAATATACTTGATATGGAAGAACCCGCATTATTTAAAGATGAAAGCGAACAAGCTACTTCTATAGATAAAGTTTTTGAGAATATTACTTCTCTATATAATGAAGAATACCTTAATGCTATATATAATATATTACTTCTTATGGATAGAACAGAAGGCAAACAAGACCTCTTAACTAATTATAGTGATGGATTATACACTATTTCTTTACCAATGCACTCTTCTATACAAACTTGGATTCAAACTAACCTTACCTGCTAATATTCAATGAAATATATATAAAAATATTGTATTTTTTTATATATTATGGACTATGATATCATTGGCTATACTGCAATTGGTATTGCTGCTATAGCTACTATACCACAATTACATCAAATCTGTATTACTAAAAAGGTAAGAGACCTTAATTTTTTTTTCTTTTTTTTACGTGCTATTTCTAGTATATTATATTTTACATATGGTTTAATTAAACAAGAATATATTATGATGGCCTCTGCTATTATGCCTATTATATTGGAAGTTTTGGTTCTCATATTCTATCTTAAATATAAAAATATTGAGGTTGAACCTACATAAAATTGATATTGTATATTATAATTATAATATCAATAAAATGATATCTTCACAAGTTAATAATATTACTACTGATTTTAAAGAACTAATTGAAAAATTTGATATTTCACAAATTGACTCTCTTTATCAAAAGGAATATGATACTTTTAATGATGTTTTACCTTCTTTTCCACCCCTTTCTCTCACATTCAGATGTTTTAACTACTTTAATATACAAGAAACTAAAGTGGTAATACTTGGACAAGACCCTTACCATCGTCCAGGACAAGCTATTGGATTATGTTTTGGTGTAAATAATGATACCAAAATTCCTCCTTCTCTAAGGAATATAAAAAAGGAACTTTTATCTGATCTATCTATGGAACTCCAAGATATTACACTAGAAAAGTGGGCTAAGCAAGGGGTACTATTACTTAATGCTTCATTATCTGTAAGACAAGGAACAGCTGCATCATCAATGAAAATGTGGTCTAAATTCACACAATATATTATTCAAAGCATAGATGAATCTTGTAGTGATGTTATATTTGTAGCTTGGGGAGCATTCGCACACGATAAGATGAAGAATATTAAAAATAATAAGGTTATTGTTAGTTCACATCCATCACCTCTAAGTTTTAAGAAAAACTATAAAAATAATCCGCCATTTTATGGTTCTAAGCCATTTTCTAAAATTAATGATATGCTTGAAAATAAAATCGATTGGTAGTACTTCAAAAAAAGCACTAAAAAAAAAGCACTATAAATTAATATTGTTTTTTATTATTTAATAATATTTATTTTTAGCTCTTAATTTATTTATTTTTTCATTTTATATACCTTACCAACTTGGTTTGTTTTTTAACTATTTTAAAAAATAAATATTTAATTTTGTTTTTACCTTCAAGCACCACTACTAAAATATAAAAATTTTAGTAAATCAATAGGTCCCTACAAAAACACCATTTTCAATTTCAACGGCACTTTTATTATTGTTATGTACACAAAAAAAGTGAGTTACTAATAATGGCTGTTATGAATGTTCATCTTAATGACTAGTAGTTTCGTTGATTTTGTGTGTCACAACTTTTTTAAAAAAAGTGTAAAAAAGGCAATAGCTAATTCGTCTAAAACGTGTTTTTTTGTCTTTACCTTTTTTTTGTCTTACAAAGTATGTAGTTCGGCTACTTTTTTGAAAAAAAACCATTGGTCCCTACTAAAACCGATTTTTACCCCAAAAAACCCTTACCATAACTTTTTCAACTTATTTTTCATTTAACACTTTATTAATGTCTTAAAGTAAAAAGAAGAAGTGAAAAAATGCAGCGAAAAACA
>Ga0206127_1000118_pt1 | contig 97166 bp, 128 predicted proteins | sample Helgoland_Spring_6_FD_148646 | JGI IMG/M metagenome (GOLD analysis project Ga0206127, IMG submission 148646) | Pelagic subsurface seawater microbial communities from Kabeltonne, Helgoland, North Sea - Helgoland_Spring_Bloom_20160419_1 | ecosystem: Environmental > Aquatic > Marine > Epipelagic ...
CCTTATCTTATCTAGAATGGACTGATAGATTCATATTTACAGAAGATAAAGAGGATATTAAACAAAGAATGGTAAAGCAACATAAAGCTTCAGCTAAAGGTATATCTTCAAATGAGATTAAAGTTGTCGGTAATGTAATATTAGCAGAATACTTTACCTATGTTGAAATATATGACTACTCAGTATCTGAAGAGGAAGAAATAACTAAAGACGGTATAAAGATTGTTCTAAAAACTATTATCGGTATGCAAGTGAGATTTGTAAATGCCGAGACTGGTTCTATACTAACAGGTTCCGGAAGTGGAGAAGCAGTTACAATAAAAAGATCTAATTTATTAGAAGGTTTGGATGAAGTTAAATTCAATAAATCTACAATTGGAATAGCAACCAAAAAAGCTCTTGAATCAGCTTCAGCAAGAATCGTTAAAAAAATGATTAAGCGTGGCATCTTTAAAGAATAAAATATTTCTAATATTATTGAACGTTATACCATTGTTTGGTTTTTCACAAACATGGAACTATACGTTTACCGATCCCTGTACTCTTAATCAACAAACAATAACAAACACTGTAGGTCAATCTATTGCTTTAAATTACTTTGGTAATGTACAAAGCTTTACAGAAAATGACTTTACTAATGGTGTATTTGATAGTTGGATTAATAGTATAACTCAGATTAATTCATCATCACCATGTGAAAGTATTACAGAGGTAATAATTAATAGTGCAAATAGCACAGTTGTAGCGACTACATTAACTGTTGTAACTAATATAATGTCCGTTATGGGAGGCAGTATGTTACCACCAGCAGAAAGTATTAACAACTCATCTAATGGAAATGATTCTGAAGAAGAAGATGAGCAAAACACTAAAACCAATGGAAGCAATACAGATAAAAAAGGAAGCACAAACACTACTCAAACAAATAAAGGCAATCAAGAAGTCAAAGGAAATCAATCCTCTTCTCAAACAAGCGGAGGATCTAATTCAAATACAACTGGAGGGTCTAGCAATACAAATAAACCAGCTAAAGCAGGAGAACAAAAGACTGAATCGCCTGTAGAAGAGAACGAAGGAGCATCTAGTCAAGCTGTAGCTAATTCTCTAGCCAATGCTATCGATGGAGGTGATAACGAACAGTCGAACGAATCAGGTAAAAACACAGGTAGTCTAATAGCTTCAGGAGATATAGTTGTAATATCTAATCAAGATAATTCAAACGGAGAGCAATTTAGATTTGTAAGTAGTATAACACATTCTAATACAGATAATACTAGAATAAAAGGAGCATTACTTACTTATACATCAGTAACAAATGATGCTAGTGTAACATTATATAAGTCGTGGATAAATCCAAAAAAGACTTTTAATTTAGTATTAGCTAACACAACACTAACTAATTTTAAGACAGACGTATCTAATACTACTACAGCATTAGAGTCTTTCCGATTCGGTAAGCAGAAGAAATTTACAGGAATGATTGGATTGAATTATACTTATGGCAAGCTCGGTAAAAGAGACTTACACAATTTATCATCCGTTGCTGGAGTACATAGAAACTTTAAAGTAAGTCCTAGAATAACAACAAGCTTGCTTATGCTTGGAGTATACTCTCCTTTTACACAATTTTATGAAGGTAAATGGTTTGACGCAGGAGTGTTAGTTGTACCTTTTAGCTCTTGGGATATAAAAATAACAAAGACATTTAAATATAATATTAGCTTTACAGGAGTATGGCAAACGTCTGGAAGTGCTTTAAATTATCAAATATTAACTGGCGGAAAAATAAACTTTTAAATTATGAAACATTTAACATTTTTACTATTAATATTACCTACTCTTTTATTTTCACAAAATTGTTATGAAGTAGATAGAGTTGTATCAAAGGTAGAAACAAAAGATATAAGTCAAAAGAGGATTATATTTGGAATAAAGCAGATGGCAGAAGAAATACTATCTGAAAAGTATGAACTATGTCAAAACGGTACACCTATCTTTATAGAGATTATATCTATTAAAGCACCTTCAACAGGTTTTAAAATAGGACCTTGGGAAAAGAAGAAGAAAGTAACACAAGTGAAGTTAGTAATTATAATAAGAGGTGAAGTAATAGAAGGAATCGGAACAGCAAAATCGACCATTGAAGCAACATTCTTAGATTTAAATAATGAAAACCTACCTTTTAGTAAAACCGTATTCGCTTCAGCAGTAAAAAAAGCACTGGAAGATACTTTTTAACTATTTATAATAAACTTAAACTACAAAGATGAAAAACCTATTAGTATTATTTGTAATTTTATTTTCAACACAATTACAAGCACAAGAAGAAAAACCCGGCTTTTTTAAATCTATTTATAAAGATTTTCTTAAGTACGGTACAGTATATGGAGCTGGAGATATTTCCAATTCTGTTGAAGCAGAAGAGCAAACATATTTTTTAAGAACCAACCAAGATGGTAGTCTATATTCAATTCCTGATGTAGTTAATAATACAGAAGTATTTCCATTTGATTACAGATATGGATTCGGTATTAGAAAATTAGCTAGGTTTGATTATGAAAGAAAGCCTAAGAATTTTTATGACGGAACAGAAGAGCAATTAGTATTCGGAGCTCCAACATCAGCAGTACAGGGATTAGAGTATTTGTTCCATTTTGAGAAAGAAAGATGGAGAGGACAAAATTTTACTAATTATAACTTCTTTTTAAAGCATACTGGAAAATACCACATATTAAAAGTTCAATCAAGATCAGTAGAGAAAATCAATTTAAAATTTAACTCAGCTGAACTTAGAGCTAGGTTACCAATAGGTAAAAAATTATCCATATCAGCAGGAGCAATAGCTAGAGGACATGAAAGAGCTTATGGATATAATCCTATCGAAATATGGTTAAACGAGACAGATGAATTCGGTAATCCAGTTAACCAATGGTATACATTAGGGTATGAGAATGGATACCAAGATGTTTTTTATACTCAAACAAGCATAGATCCAGCCACAGGTGAAGAAATAACGACACAAGATTGGTACTGGTTAGATGAAGATGGAACTCAAGTTGCCTCATCAGACTTAGACTTCAGAGAAAGAATAATGCCAGAGCTTATGAATGAATTTAATGGACTAGCTTGGGATGAATTAGATTCATGGGTAGAAGTAGCACCTATAATAGGATTAGATTTCTACCACTACAAAAGAGATTTTTGGTTCCATGGATATGCTAACTACATTTTACCTTACCATAGGTATATAAAAGGTGATGAAGAAGCATCGTACTTAAATAGAAACAATTGGGGTAAAGGTGGATTAAGACAAGATGCAGAATTAGAACAATGGACAGATTATTCATTTGGAGCATCATTAGGTACCAAAGTAGGTAGAAACTTAGGAATATTTATACAAGGTGAATATTCTAAAATGTGGGATAGTAAATTATACCAAACAACTTTTGGTATTAACTACTCTTTTAAATAATATAAAAATGGCAAAACAAATAGGCGAAGAAACTAAAATTACATTAGACCTCAAAACAATTGGTATAGTTTTATTCGGTCTTGCAACTGTTATTGGAATGTGGTTTTCACTTCAAGCAGATATAGAAGAAGCAAAAGCTCTTCCAGAACCTGAAATTCAAAGAATAGAATTTCAAATGAAAGATGAAGCAATTAGAGATGCTATCATTAACACTCAGGATGATGTAGAAGAAATAAAAGAGCAACTTAATAAAATAGATGAAAGGCTCTTTGACTTACAAAAAAGAAACTAAAGATGAAAAAGTTATTAACAGTAGTTCTAATAATAATCAGTTTAAGCACTTATGCTCAAACAGTTATCAGTGATAGTAATTTTGAAGAGGTTATTAATGGACGGTCTGCATTTGAAGACGACGGTAACACATTAGTAGTCATAGAGTTTTATGCTGAGTTTAATAAAGATAATGCATTCGAGCATTGGGATAAACTAAAAGGAGTAAAATACTATCTCTGCGATATAGCAAAATCTCCTAAAGCTAAGAAGAATCATAAAGTAAGGACAGTCCCACATATAATTGTCTTTAAAGAAGGTTATGATGAGCTTCATTTTAAAGCCGGTTTAGGTTTTACACTAAGGGAAGACTTAGAAGATATTCAAAAAGCAATTGATAAACTAAACGAAGAAAGCAAATTTTAGGTAAAAATATAAAATTAATATGACATACGGTATAAATTTAGAAAGTGAAGATCTTGTTGAAGAGTTTATTATCCTACATCAAGAAAGCGATAATATTTAAAAGAGAACTATGGCAGACGCAATACAATGTATGATAGCAATCAATGACGTTAAATCTTCAGTTCAAGGTAACGATCCAAGAACTTGGATGAAAGCATGTGCAATAGATACATTACTAAAAGGTAAAAGCGGTAAACATTTTAAAAATTGTTTAATAGGTAAAATAGAATCAACTAAGGAACACATCGAAGACCCGGCAGGATATGCTGAGGAATTATATAATAAAATAAAAAATAAATGTAGTTAATTATGAGCTGTTATACAAGAGAACAAATAGAAGAAGCAATGAAAGCCAAAGGCTTTAAATACTTCACAGGAGGAGATTATGATGTTAATATTATAGGAATAAGAAACTCAGAAACTAAAAATAGAGTTACTAATGCCTTTGATGATTGTGTTACTATATCTTATAAAGTTGAAGGTGAGTGGAATTTTCATTGCTATAAAGCTACTACTGACCCTGGAACACACTGGGTAGAGAATATAATGAATGATAACGGAGTAGCAATTCTAAAACCAGGACAATATAGAGGTTCACATAAATTAAGACTACATGCAGGAAAGTACCTAGCATTAGGACAACAAAAACCTGTAAAGGTTTATAGAGATAACAACAGAGATAATAAGTACGACTTACTAGAAGAGAATGTACAGGAAGGTATCTTTGGAATTAACATTCATAGAGCAACAGGAAGAGCAGGAGGAAAGTCAACAAGAGTAGACAAATGGTCTGCAGGATGTCAAGTTATTGCTGACAATGATGATTGGCATGAATTCCTAGATGTATGTCAAACAGCTAGAGAAATCTGGGGTAATTCTTTTACTTATACTTTAATAGAGAGTAAAGATATAACATAAGAGTTGTCTAATAGAAATATTATTCTTATATTACAGTTATGAAAGGAAATCAATTACAAGGATATCTACTGTTTGCAATCCTAGGAGGATTTGTAGCATGGATGGTTTGGGGTCAACCTGATATAGAAGTAGATGTAAAAGCTTATGAAGATAGGATTAACAAGCTAGAGATGAAAGTCGATTCACTTCATACTCAAAACACACACTTAGAGATAGAATCAGATTCATTAGTTGAAAGGTTAACTAGCTATACTAATAGAATAAACAATTTAAATTATAGAATTAATGTTATACAGAAACAAACTAAAGCTAAATTGGATGCTGTTAATAGCTATTCTACTGATGAGCTTCAACAGTTTTTCACAAACCGTTACAGACTCAACAAAGATAGTATTAACTAAACCGATTGCTAAATTAGTAATACAGGACATAGTAGTAGGAGATCAATTAAAAATACAATTTAAGACCTTAGAAGAAATTCTAAAAGAAACTAACGGTAAACTTAAGACACAAACTCTACTTGTAACGAACTTAGAAAGTCAAGTATTAAATTATAAAAGTATAATAACTGATTTAAATTCTAAGAGCTCAATACAAAACGATCTAACCAAAGATTTAGAAGCAGCATTAAAAAAAGCGAATAGGAGAACTAAGTTATATAAAATAGGTACGACTGTTGGAGCTGTTGCTTTAGGTTTACTTATAATAAAATAATATGCAAAAACTTAAAAGGAATTTATTCCCCTCAATAATAGCTCTTTCAGCTTTATCTGTATCTATATCAGCAGCATTTTACTCAGTAAGTGGACTAAGTAAACTCTTTGCAGGAGCATCATTCGAAGTTATAATAATGGCAGGTTCATTAGAAGTTGCTAAATTGGTTATAGCATCTCTCCTCTACCAATACTGGTCAACATTGAATAAGTATCTTAGAACGTATCTTACTGTAGCTACTGTAGTATTAGTATTGATTACTAGTATGGGTATATACGGATTTTTAAGTGCAGCTTATCAAGATACCTATAGACAGCTGACTGTAAAAGAAAACCAAACAGCATTTTTAGAACAAAAGAAACAATTTTATGAAAACGATGTTTTTAGGTATGATGAAGAACTTAAAAGAATTTCTACTAACATTAGTACTCTTTCCAATGCTAGGTCTCAATCAATCCAAGTACGAGACACCTCGGTGGCTGGGGGCGTTAGAACAACCATCTCTACTTCAGAGCTTAGGATGGCAGCAAAACGTATTGAAGTTGAAGAAGAGAATCGGAAGAATGTTCAAAGGAAAAGAGAAGTTGTAGCTGATAGCTTACAGAAGTATCAGTTAGCTATATTAGAATTAGATAATAATACTGAAGTAGCAGGAGAATTAGGACCTTTACAGTACCTTTCCGGACTTACAGGTGCTCCTATGGATAAAATTATCAACATACTACTTTTAGTTATTATATTTGTATTCGATCCTCTAGCTATTTCTTTAGTAGTAGCAGCAAACTTCGCATTTGATCAAGCTAGACCTAAAAAGAACCTTTATGATGAAGATGAAGATGAAAACGATTGGGATAGTTTTATACAGCAAGAAACTTATGATCCTGAAGAATACGTAGATGATATACCTGCTCCTGAACCTAACCAACCACTTAAGGATGCAAAAAACGATTGGGAAGAGTCAGAAAGAAGAATGAACATTATAGGGCAAAATGGCAACGATGGTGAACATTACGACTCAAAAACAGGGTACGTATTGGAAAATAACATACTCAATGTTAAACATAAAAGTCCTAGGTACTGGACAGTTAACCTAAAATCAGGCGAAACGGTTACCGTACCTAAAAAAGAAGCACAACAGGCACTAACAAGAGATATAGATAGTACAAAAAGTTATATGTAATTAGTTGCTCCCCTGTAGTTTTTTTCTTATATTATATATAACATAAAAACGTTATACATGTCACAATTTAAAGTTATAGAAGCCCTGAAAGCTCAGGCAAAAGCCGATAAGGCAAAAGCTCTAATGTCTTTAGAGTTACTTACAACCAATGCAGTCGGTATAGGCGACCATACAGCTAATGATTTTTTAAAAGATGCTACAGAGTCTTTAGAACTCTTAGTAGATGCTGATGATAAACTGTCTGCTATTGCTATGTACTTTCCTGAAGACAATCCTACCAAAGTGTTAAATGATTAGTTATGAGTAAACAAGTAAAAGAGTACGAAACTAAATTAAAAACTAAAGTCAAAAAAATGAGCAGTAGAGAAATAAGTGATGCTAAGAATCCTCCTTCAGCAAGAAAAGTTTTAGAATTGGAATACCCTACAATTTACTACGGGTACAAAGAGATTCAAGACGAACAGTTTGAATTATTTGCTAAGAAACATCTTGACTATGGAATGCATAATGTAAGTGCAGGAACAAATCTAGAAAATGTAGATGAAATAGAATTTGCTATGACTGGATTATGGTATAGACTTTCTGATAAAATTAACAGATGGAAAAATATGATTATATCTGGACGTAAAGCTCAAAATGAAACATTAATTGATACCTTTCAAGATGTAACCAACTACGGTATAATAGCTCAGTTAGTTTCTAGAGGAATGTGGAAAAACGATAAGTAGTTTGAAAAAAATCTATCCAGATAAAAAAGTACTAAAAGCAGACCCTTTAGTTAAGAAGGTATGGGAGAGTAAGTTGAAGCAATCGCCTAGATCGAATAAGCATATCTCTTATTCGCAGCTAAGTAGTTTTTCCTCTTGTCAAAGACAATGGTATCTTCAGTACGTTAGAAAATTAGCTCCTTACCAACCATCTATACATGCAACCTTTGGAACAGCAATGCACGAAACTATGCAAACATGGTTAGAGGTAATGTATCACGATAAGGTTAAAACTGCTAATGAAATAGATCTAGACGCTTTGTTATATGAGAATATGATAAAAGCATATAAAGCACAAAAAGCTCAAAACAGCCATCAGCATTTTTCTAATACAGATGAATTAACTATGTTCTGGATAGATGGTAAACATATACTTAACTACCTTAAAAAGAAAAGAAGAGCGTACTTTGGTACCAAGGGTATATATTTAGCAGGAGTAGAAACATTGCTTTATCAAGAATTACGCCCTGGAGTAATGTTTAAAGGATTTATAGATCTGGTATTTTATGATGCAAGAGTTGACAGATGGAAAATAGTAGACATTAAAACATCAACATCAGGATGGAATAAATTTGCTAAATCAGACGATAAAAAATTAGCTCAAATACTACTATATAAAAAGTTCTTTTCAGAACAGTTTAATATTCCAATTGAAAAAATTGATGTAGAGTATTTTATAGTTAAACGTAAAGTACCGGTAGATGCAGATTATGCAGCAATGCAACGAAGAGTGCAGGAATTTAGTCCAACAGCCGGTAAAATAAAAGTAGGACAGGCAGTTTCTCTTATGAATACATTTGTAGAAACAGCAGTAGATAAAAATGGAGAGTATGTTGATAAAGAATATCCAACTAACCCTAGTAAATGGGGTTGCAATTTTTGTGCTTTCAAAGATATGAGAATATGTCCTGATGCTATTAATGGATAAAGGGCCTATTTATATATAAATATATAAGTATATATGTTATGAAAAATTCTGAAAAAAGGTTAACGACCGTTCGTATTGAAGATGATTTATTCCAAGAGTTTAAATACCAATGCATAAAAAATAAATTTTCTTTTCAAAAGCTTGCTTCCCGTAGTATTTTTCTTTATCTTACAGATAAGAAGTTTAGAGAAGGGATACATAAAATAAGTAATATTAATATAGAACAATTAGATGACAAATAGAGAAGGTTATATAAAGAAAGAAGATAGGAAAAAGATTCTTCTACTTTGTGATGATATTAGAATGCACTCAGGTATCGCAACCATGGGTAAAGAGTTTGTATTTGGGTTAGCTCATAAGTTTAACTGGGTACATGTAGCAGGAGCATTAAAACATCCAGATGCTGGAAAAGGGCAAGATGTATCCAATGAAGTAAATAAGATTACTAACATGACTGACTCAGACGTTAAACTGATTCCGTATAATGGATATGGAGATGTTAGTTTAGTTAGGACTCTTATAGTTCAAGAGAAACCTGATGCTGTACTGATTTTTACTGACCCTAGATATTGGACATGGTTATTTGATATTGAAAGAGAAATTAGATCACATATTCCTATTATGTACCTAAATATATGGGATGATTACCCTGCACCACTTTACAATAAAGTATATTACAATTCCTGTGACTTATTAATGGGTATATCAAAACAAACTGTTAACATTAATAAATTAGTGTTAGGAGAAGATGCTAAAAATAAGGTTATTAGATACGTACCCCACGGTATAGACGAGAATATGTTCTTTAAGATTCATAAAGACGATGAACAGTTCAAAGGTTTCCAAGAATTTAAAAACTCAGTATTTGAGAACCGTACAGATATAGAATACGTAGTCATGTTTAATTCACGTAACATAAGACGAAAGAGCGTACCAGATCTAATTTTTGCTTATAGACTATTCTGTGATAAGATAGGAAAGGAAGAAGCTAAAAAATGTGCTTTAGTATTACATACTCAAAGTGTAGATCAAAACGGTACAGACTTAAGAGCAGTTAGAGAGAACCTATGTGATCCAGAATACGTTAATGTATACTTCTCAGAAGGTAAATTAACAACACCTCAAATGAATTGGTTATATAATTTAGCAGACTTAGTTGTTTTACCTTCTTCTAACGAAGGATGGGGATTAGCATTAACAGAAGCAATGATGGCAGAAACTATGATTGCAGCTAACGTAACAGGAGGTATGCAAGACCAGATGAGATTTACTGATGATAAAGGAGAATGGTTTACACCAAGTAAAGATGTACCTTCTAACCATAGAGGGACCTATAAAGAACATGGTGAATGGTCTATACCGATCTTTCCAAGCAATATCTCATTAGTTGGTTCAGTACCTACACCATATATATTTGACGATAGATGTTCAGCAGAAGATATAGCAGAAGCAATATTCAAGTCTTTTAGTATGACACCTGAAGAACGTTTAGAGAAAGGTAAGAAGGGTAGAGAATGGGTAACATCAGAAGAAGCGCAGATGTCTTCTAAAAATATGTCAAAGAATATTGGAAACTGTATTGAGGAATGTTTTGAAAACTTCACACCAAGACCTAAATTTGATTTTATAAAGGTAGAAGATATTGCACCTAAATACACAGAACATAAATTAATTTACTAAATATTACAGGTTATACTATGAATAAACCACTAGCAGTTATATCTTGCCCTATAGATACATACTCAGGATATGGAGCAAGAGCAAGAGATTTTGTAAGAGCATTATCAAATGCAAAAGGAAATGAATGGGACATAAAGATACTACCTCAAGTATGGGGGAATACTAAAGCAGGGTACTTAAAAGAGCATGGAGATAGTTTTTTTACTCCTATGATTATAGGTAAGCTACAAAAGAAGCCAAATGTATGGGTACAAATAACAGTACCTAATGAGTTTCAAGCGATAGGGGATTTTAACATAGGTGTTACTGCAGCTATGGAGACTACACTATGTCATGATACTTGGGTAACTGGAGCAAATAATATGGACATCGTACTTACTTCTTCAGAGCACGGTAAAAGTTCTCTTATGAACAGTGTATTTGATGTAGAAAATAATGAAACTAAAGAAAAGAGTAGACTAAGAATTACGAAACCAGTAGAAGTATTATTTGAAGGAGTTGACTCTAAAACATATGATCCAAAAAGTGAATATAAAAATATAGAGTTAATTAATTCATTAGATAGCATTAAAGAAAACTTCTGCTTTCTATTCGTTGGTCACTGGCTACAAGGTGAACATACACAGGATAGAAAAAATATAGGAGGAATGATAGAAAGCTTCCTTGAAACATTTAAAACCCAGCATACTCAACCTGCATTGATTATAAAGACTCAATCGGCAAATAGTTCTATAATGGATCAACAAGCAATACTTGAAAAGATAGATTTTGTTAGAAAGAAAGTTAAAGGAAGGATACCTAATGTATACTTACTACATGGAGAACTATCGGATAGAGACATTAATAACCTATACAATCACAGTAAAGTTAAAGCAATGGTTAACCTAACAAGAGGTGAAGGATTTGGAAGACCGTTATTAGAATTTACTACTACAGGAAAACCCATTATAGCATCAGGATGGTCAGGACATACAGACTTTCTTAGAAGTGATTTAAATCTACTGGTAGGAGGTAAATTAGAAACGGTACACCCATCAGCGGTAGTTCAAAAAATGATTATACCTGAATCAAAATGGTTTACGTTTAACAGTAAGGAAGCTAATAAAGCATTTAAATCAGTTTATAAAAACTATAAACAAAACATTATCAAAAGTAGAAATCAGAAAAAAGTAACAAGAGAGAACTATTCCCTTGAGAAGATGGAGGAATTGTTAAAAGTTTATTTAGATAAATACACTCCTAAATTTTCAGTAGAACAAGAATTTTCACCTCCAAAGTTAGAACTACCAAAAGAGATAAGATTACCAAAAAGAAAATTAACAAAAGTAAAATAGCAAATATGAATTTAGTACAAGGACCGTTTGGAAGTAATGCTTGTTACGAACAAAGTTTTGAACAAGATGGACAAGAGATTAAAACGTGGTTATGTTTCGGCAGTGGATTTACAACATCAACATTAATGACTGAAGGATCAAAATCAGTAAAAGATTTATTAGAAACAGCACCTGAGCTATATAAAGATTTATTGCATATTGATGATGAAAAAAGAGTATGGTTTCCAGCTACAATAACACTACCGGAAAAAGGGATGGTTTTCTTAGATGGGGTAAGTAAAGAGGATTGGAAATGGAAAGCAGTAAAAGCAATAGAGATTCCGAAAGAAGATTTAGGTAAGTACCCATCTGGTCAAACGCATAGAATGGATATGAGAAACGGAAAAGAGTTTAAACGCAGAGACTTTATGGACGCTTTAGAGATGATAGGATTTTACGAAATACCAAAAGATTAATAATGAAAATAAGTTACGCAATAACAGTATGTAATGAGTATAAGGAAATTCAGAAGTTGATATCAACGCTTATGCTTAATATTAGAGAAGAAGATGAGGTTATAGTCTTATTTGATAAACAAGCAGGAACTGCAGAAGTATGGGAATACTTAGTTAGTCTGCAGAGTCAAGATTTAATAAAAGCATATCCAAAATCTTTTAACGGGCATTTTGCAGACTGGAAGAACTTACTCGCAGATCTCTGTACTGGGGATTATATATTTCAAATTGATGCAGATGAGATTCCTTCAGAGTTCTTACTAAAAACATTCCCTCAGGTACTAGAAAGTAATGATGTAGAGACTATACTAGTCCCAAGAGTTAACACAGTTAAAGGTTTGACTGATGAACATATCCAAAAGTGGAGATGGAATGTAAACGATAAAGGCTGGGTTAATTGGCCAGATTATCAAATGAGAATTTGGAAAAATATACCTGAGATTAAATGGGTTAATAAAGTGCACGAAGTGTTAGAAGGGTTTAGTACTTTTGTAAAGCTACCCCTATTAGAACAGTATTCATTAGAACATAAAAAAGATATTGAGCGACAGGAAGCTCAAAATAACTACTACGATACCCTTTAAGATATGATGTACGATACTAAATATAAATTTAATGAAACATGGTTTGATAATTCAATTGAACTATGGAATCAAGTTTTTGAAAAATTTAAAGATGATATTAATATAGAGAATGTCTTAGAGATAGGGTGTTATGAAGGAAGAGCAACAGTATATCTTTGTGAAAAGGTACTTAAAGCTAATGCTAATTACGATGTGGTAGATACCTTTGGAGGATCAGAAGTAGAGTCTGGTATGAAAGAAACAATGGATAGGTTGGGTAAAAATAACAATATAATCTACGATAACTTTAAACATAATATATCTTTTTTTAAGGATATAAACTTTAATATACACAGAGGTATATCTCAGCAAATATTACCAACCCTTGTGGATGAAAAGAGACAGTACGATTTTGTATATGTAGATGCTTCTCATAGAGCAGACGATACATTTGTAGATGCATACTATGCTAATAAAATGTTAAAAGATGGTGGCTTATTAATATTTGATGATTTTGGCTGGAAAGATCCAGCACAACCGGAAGTAGTATCTTCTCCTGAGCTTGGTATTAGAACATTTGCAACAATGTATCAAAACATATACGATACTATCGCAACAGGATACCAGGTGGTACTGAGGAAAAAAAGTAATGAAAATATAATTAAAAGTACATTTTAATAAAACAAATAAAGTTATGAGAAAAACAGCATTAGTATTAGGTGGTGGTGGTTTTATAGGAGGACATTTAGCAAAACGATTAAAAGAGGAAGACTACTATGTGCGAGTTGTAGATATTAAATCAAAACATGAATTTTGGAACCATGGACTTATATGTGATAATTATGTTTCCGGTGACCTAAGAGAAGCTTCAGTTGTAAAAGCAGCATTCAGAGTCGAACGTGATCCAAATCATAAAGATATAATTTACGATTACAGCTTACATAAACAACCTTTCACGGTTATAGACTCTTTTGATGAAGTTTACCAATTAGCAGCAGATATGGGAGGAGCAGGTTATATCTTTACAGGAGATAATGATGCGAATATTATGCATAATTCAGCACTAGTAAACCTTAATACAGTATTAGAGGCAAGCAAGACAAGAGTAAAAAGAATATTTTACTCCTCATCAGCTTGCATGTATCCAGAACATAATCAATTAGACCCTGATAACCCTAACTGTGAGGAAAGCTCTGCTTACCCAGCAGACCCAGATTCAGAATACGGATGGGAAAAATTATTTAGTGAAAGATTATTTTTAGCTTTTGCTAGGAATTATAATTTAAGTGTTAGAGTTGCTAGGTTCCATAATATATTTGGACCTCAAGGAACTTGGACTGGTGGTAAAGAAAAAGCACCTGCTGCTATGTGTAGAAAAGCTGCTGAAGCAGACACCGAAATGGAAGTATGGGGCGATGGTTTACAAACTAGATCCTTTTTATATGTAGATGAATGTATAGAAGCTATGTTAAGATTTATGAGGCAAGAAGAATTTGCTGGCCCAGTCAATATAGGCTCAGAGGAAATGGTTACAATAAATGAGCTTGCTAATATAGCTATTAATTGTTCCGGAAAAGATATTACAATTAATAACATACAAGGTCAAGATTTTATTGATAAGTACGGGTTCCCTTGCCCTGTTGGAGTAAGAGGAAGAAACTCTGATAATAAATTGTTTAAAGAGAAGATGGGATGGGAACCTTCTCAATCACTTGTTGAAGGAATGAAAGAAACTTTTAAATGGATTAACACACAAAAATAAATGAATAGATATATAGTAACAACAACAATTAATCCTCCAACAATAGCTACAAGGAAGTTTTGTAAGTTAGCAGATAAGAAAGGTTGGAAATTTATAATTATAGGAGACACAAAAACACCTCACAGTCAGTATTTTAAGTTGCAAGAGAACTATAACAACTTCGAATATATCACCCCAGAGGAACAGGATCAACTGTACCCTGCTTTAAGTCAAGCTATTGGATGGAAGAGTATTCAAAGGAGAAATATAGGTTTACTTCTTGCATATGATAGAGGAGCAGAAATTATAGCTACTGTTGATGATGATAATATACCATACGACAACTGGGGCGACGATGTTATGGTAGGTCAATTTAGAGAAATAGATTTATATGACCATAAGATTTATAATGTGTTTGATCCTATTTCTCCTACTAACCATAATGACTTATGGCATAGAGGGTACCCAATAGAGTGCGTACCTAGTAAAAATGAAATAGAGTATAAAGGTAAGATAGAAAGAAAAGTGCTTATACAAGCTGATTTTTGGGATGGTGATCCTGATATAGATGCTCTCTGCAGGTTAAGTAAAATGCCAGTCTGTAAGTTTACTAAATTTAAACCATTTGGATCTAATCAAATAGCACCTTTTAATTCTCAAAATACTTTTTTACATAGAGATGTGATACCATATTACTCGGTACTCCCACATGCAGGTAGAATGGACGACATATGGGGTGCTTATATAGTTCAACACTATTTTCCACGCTCAGTAGTATACAACAAAGCATCAGTATATCAAGATAGAAACGAACAGGATCTAGTAACTAATTTAGAAAATGAAGTTATTGGATATAGAAATACTTTGAAACTAATAAACGATTTAAGTAATTATTATAATTACCTACCTCAAAAGACTCAAAAGTTTTGGGATGTTTGGAGAGGTCAATTTGTAAAAGATATAGAAATATGAAACTATCAGCAATAATAGTGTCCCGTAATGATAACTACGGAGGGCACTTAAACGAAAGAGCTACATACGCAATAAACTCAGCTATACATACTTACGACGAAGTAATTTATGTAGATTGGAACTCTGATAAAGGTAGTTTACTTTACGATATAGAAGATGACCTATTTGTTAAAGGTAATCTAAAACATATAGTTATACCGCCTGACGTAGCAACACAGCTTACTAATAGTGATCCACATGCACAAAAATGCTGTGAAGTGTTAGCCCGTAATATAGGTATTAGAAGAGCAACCGGAGATTATATTGTATCAACAAACATAGATATTATCCAACCCAAAAGAGAAGATATTATTAAGTTGATAGAAGAGAAAGGCAGAGAAGGATTCTTTACAACTGTTAGCAGAAGACCAATAGAATGGGAAGAAATTAAAACCTTCCAAGGAGGAACTTATAACTTCTCTAATTGGAGTGCATTTAGAGATCATGCATATGTTAATTCAACCCCTCGTAATATGCAAGAGAAAACAACACCAGGAGATGAATACAGTATTATAAACTGCTGTGGAGACTTTCAACTAGCTCCTGCTCAAGTGTGGAATGACATAAAAGGTTTTGAAGAAGAGTTAATATACCCACTTTTTGCTGATACTAACGTACAAAAGAAAGCAGCACTAAAAGGACATAAACTAACTGGAGTATATTCTCCACCGTTGTTCCATATTAATCACGGTTCAAAAGGCTGGGGTGGCGGAGGTATTGCTGATGGGGTTAATAAAAAGTCAAACGACATAAATAGAGCAGTTACTCTACAGCAAGAATCCACAAACCTTGACACATGGGGCTTCTCACAAATTGATATCGAATACGAAACATTTTAAAATAAACACTACTATTTATAATAGTACCAAAAATACAAAACCTATGAATAAAATAGAAACATTAATAAAAGAAATGATCTCTGAAGCAGCTAAAATAAACTTCGCTGGTCATAAGTTTCTTCTTAAAGTAGATGTAAACGAAGATCCTCAGAAAAAAGGATTAAAAATACAATTCTTACCTACTAGTTTTGGCGGCATAACACCTACGGAACAAAACGATATAGCAATTGAACTAGAAAAAAGACTAGAAGACGGCTTAACGGATTACGAATTAAGAGTTGAGAGAGACAGAAACTTAAAGGATAAAACAATCATAGGATTCTTCGTCTATATAGAATACTTCGATAAAATAGTTAGGAAGGCTCTTTCAGGTCAAAACCCAACTAGTTTATCAGATGAAGGATAAGAAGCAGATAAGAAAAATATTAAAGAAGTCACTAAATCTACGGTTTAATTTAAAATCGTTGACCCCTACTCCTGAGCAAATAAATAAAAGTTTGTTTATCGATACCATGAAAGGTATGACAGAGATACAGGATAGAAGTCAGTTCCTTGCAACAGAGATAGGAATAGATACAGCAGCATTTGAAGATGCATACTTCAGAGTTATAGAGAACCTATTCAGATTACACTTCAATCAAGAGCAACTTTCCTTAATTCAACTATACCTCTATGAACTATTCCCGGATAAACAATGGGATGGAACTATTGAGTTAGAAATAAACAAAAAAGTAAAAATAGTTCAATTTAAAGAACCTAAAGATGTTTGGGAAATTATAAACTTATTTAAATAGTATTTAATATTTACCGGTAATAAGTTGTTTCGTATTGTTTTTTTTCTTATATTTATATATTATTAATTTAAAAACGGTTATATATGCAAAATTTTAAAATGATTCCATGCCCGGTGTGTGGCGACCCTTTTCCTGAACTAAGAAAAACTCAATACAACTATCACACTTGTGTAAACTGTTCTACTATAGAACCTGTGGTAGGGATTACAACAGTTGAAGGATCAGGAGACCATACCTACAATGATCTTATTATCATGCCTCGCAAAAGAGCAGTAGCAATTGCTAAAAAAGAAGCAGAAATATCTGGTAAATCATCCCACACTGTATTAGAGCTTCTAGATTTAGACAGAGATGAAGACAAACAAGATCAAGTTATTAGAGACAAAGTTACTGAAATAATGGATGAGGATTTAAATGGCGACTCTATTGTAACTGATGATCAACATAAAGATCCTGATACTGATATAGTAGGTATGATAAAAGGGATAGACTACTAAATGGCAAGACCATCTAAGATAATTAGCAAAGAAGCACTGATTAGAGCTCAGAAGATGACCCGTTCGAATATGGCAGCAGCAAGATACCTGCATGTGTCATATAACCACTATAAGAAGTACGCAAAGATGTACAAGAACGAAAAAGGTCAGACTTTATTAGAGGCTCATATGAATCAAGAGGGGAAGGGCATACCGAAGTTCTTAACAAATGGAGGGAAAGAACCTCCCCTCATTGATCTCATAGAAGGTAGAATACCAGTAGAACATTTTGATGCTAAGAAAATTAAACAGAGGTTAATCTTTGAAGGCATGATAGAAGAGGTCTGTGCTAACTGTGGATTTACAGAGAGAAGAGTAACTGATACAAAAGTACCTGTAATACTGAGCTTTAAAGACGGTAATAAAAAAAATTATCACTTAGAAAATTTAGAGTTTCTATGCTATAATTGTTCCTTTCTGTATGCAGCATCACCAATAGAAGAGAACCAAGCAGAGGCAATGGAAGATTACGTTAAAACACGTGATGATGAACCTGATTGGGAGTTAGATGAGCATCACATAGAGCATCTTAAAGAATTAGGGCTCTTTGACGAAGAAGAAAAACCAGGAGAAGAGTTTATATCTAGACAGTAATAATATTTATTAATATGGCTAAAAAGAAAAAAAACAAACTTTCTACTTTTAAAAAAAAGAAACCTCTTGAGAGAAAAGTTGCAGACGATTTAGTAAAGCAACATGAGCGTAATGAAAAATTACGTGAGAAAAATATCAATACCTCTTTCTTAGATTTATTTTAACTAAAAACACTATTATGAAAAGAATGTTAATGTTAGTACTATGTTCAATCCTATTCTGCACACTTACAGCTTTATCCTATAAAGCAACTAAAGTACAAAGAGTAACAGTATTAAAATCTAAACCAATACAACCTCTAAAGGTGGAGAGTATAGAAATTATAGAACTACCTAAAGCTAAAGATCACTACGCTTTTTTAAATGATTTAGGTTTTAAAGAATCCGGAAATAAATACACAATTGTTAACAGTTACGGATATATGGGAAGATATCAATTTGGTATGGCAACACTTAAAGGCTTAGGGTTTGAGGTTACAAAAGAGGAATTTTTAAATAACCCTAAGATACAAGAACAAGCTATGGACGCTTTACTAAGACATAATAAAAAGAAACTGAAAAGGTACATTCGTAAATACGAAGGTGAAGTTGTGCACGGAGTATTTATAACTGAATCTGGCATATTAGCAGCAGCACATTTAGGAGGACAAGGAAACGTTCGTAAATTTTTTAAATCTGGATTTGAATTTCAAGATGGATTCGGAACTTCTATAACTTTATATATGGAAAAGTTTAGTGGGTATAAGTTGCTTCTTAACTAGATATTTCGTATATTTAGATATAAATGATTAGGTAATTAAAATAAAGGTTATGACAAAAACAGAGTTAAAAAGACAGCAAACAAAAGAAATTATTCAATTACTAGAAAGTAAATTTAAAGCTACTGACTTCGACAACGATCAAGGTAGTTACTTTACATTCTCTATAGGTGATTTCACAGGTCAATTAGAACGCCGTGATTTTAGTGTTATAATACATGAAGCGATGAGAATGGGTCCTGGTTTTACTCAAGAAGAGTATGATATTAGAGACGCTGCTGAAGTGCTGGAAGATGGGTTAAATAAAGAAATTGAATATCATTTAAATAAATAAAAGGTTATGGTATCAAGCAGAAGTAAAACAGTGCAAAAGGTTTTAGACCTTATCGCTGAAAAGCAGCTTATGGGAGAAAAACTTCCGGAATTATCCAATGATAGGATTGAAGCAATAGCAGACTCTATTATATTTGAATGGAACGAAGCCTATGAAGGATTCGGATACCCAGAGGAGTTTGATAATGTAGTTAAATGGAATTTAGAACAAAACATACTTCATTGGAATGGGTGAGAAAAGAGGAAGAACAGAAAAGATAAGGTATGATTTTGATACCGCAGGTGTATTAGAAATATTTTTAAATAAAAAATGGTATAGGGTTACTTCAAGCGACTTTAGATCCTTTAACGGACCCAGAAGAATAACACTCCCAGACTATGTTGAGCACGGCAATGTTAAAGTTCCTCTTACAACGTATGAATATGATGGTCCTATCTACGCTTGGGGCACTAACTATATGGTACCTTATACAAACGATGGTAAAATAGTTCCAAGCGAGGAATTAAATAAAAGAAATAAACAATCAATGTTAAGACAATAGGTAAATGAAAAGAAAATTACATTACAGAAATCAAGAAGAATTTGCTCAAGCTTTTAAGAAAAATAGCAACGATATTACCGACTTAATGGTTGAAGGTATCTCTGAATCGTATAAGAATAAAAAGAGATCAGCACAACTGTTTACCATTAGTTTTGAAGATGAAGACGAGTATTCATTCGAAGTATCTCTACCTTCTAATCAATGGGTACTTGCATTAGAGCAGTGTCTAAAGAACTACGAGTCTTGGGAAATGAGTGATGAAATTATAGATACTTACTTACTAATTAAAGAAGTAAAGGAATGGCTAACTACAAAATAGTAGAATTTAACGGACAAATGTTTCAATTAGTTAGAAGGATTAAAGTATCTCAAGTTAATGGAAACATGGAAGGACTTAAAGCATGGAGGGATATGTTACATTGTGACCATGTATTAAGAGCAGGTGAAGAGTTTTTAATGGTTCGGTTTGTAGAAGATATAGAGTATGAAACTATATAAAAAAAGTTAGTGAGGTAGTTGCCTAACAAAGATAAATTTCGTATATTTAAATATAATTATTAATCTAAAAAAAGAATATTATGTCAGATGTAATGTTAAGTTTTAAAGGAGATCAGTCGTATATGACTAAAGATCAATTAAAAGAAGTTTGCCCATTGGCATTCGCAAAAGAAGCTACTAATCCTAAAGTTAGTGGTAAGTACCTATTTGTCAATACGGAAACGATTGTTGATGATCTAGATAAATTAGGATGGAAACCAGTCCAAGCTGCTCAAAGAAAAGGAAGAGGAAAATCTACTATCTTTAGCAAACATATGGTAGCATTTCAGAATCCAGATATAATGATAAAAGGAGAAAACGGAGACGATTCTTTCCCTAGAATTATTATGACAAACTCACACGATGGTATGCAAGCTTTTAAATTCAGCGTTGGTATATACAGATTAGTTTGTTCAAATGGATTGGTAGTTGCTGATGAAGAGTTTAGCGATTTTAAAATAAAGCATAAAGGTTATACCTTTGAAGAACTTAGAGGAGTAGTAAATCAAGCTGTAGAAGATTTACCTAATAAGGTTGAAGTTTTAAATAAGATGAAAAATAGAGTACTTTCGAAAAAAGAGAAAGATACTTTAGCTTTAAATGCTATGTTAGTTAGAGCAGGAATTAAAATTGATTCTCCTCAAGCTAAGAAATTTAACTACGATGATGAAACTATTGAAGATATCCTTGATCCAAAAAGAGATGAAGATAAAGGTGATGATCTATGGAGAGTCTTTAATGTTATTCAAGAGAAAATTACTCAAGGAGAATTTAGTGCGGCTTTAAAAGGCGCTAAAGTAAGAAAGGTAAGAAAGATTAAATCCTTTGAAAAAGAGTTAAAAGTAAATAAGCAGTTATTTCAACTAGCTACTGCACTAATAAATTAATAACCAAAACCAATTAAAATGACAGAATCATATTATTTTCCAGCGATTAAAGTAAATGCTAAGATAGCAGAAATAATCGACTCAGGACATCACATAGAAATTGCAGGATATATCTACGAAAGGTTAACAAGAAAACCAAGAGGTAGGTCAATAGCAAGAAAGCTTTTCAACACCAACACTAACGAACGATTTGTAATTTACGGGTAATGGTTGTATTTAAAGATTTACTAATAGGAGCAGGGTTATTCAGCATAGCTCACATACTTACATTTTACCAACTAAATGGTCAGTTCTTAAAAAGCACTGATTGGTTTAGGAATAATGTAACAATGGTAGCAGCAGCAGGAATAATTCTCTCTTATTTTTACATTTGGGGCACAAAGTATACTGTTTCCGGAATGGATGGACTCCTATGGCCAGCACGGTTCATGGGATTTGGAGTAGGTATGATAATATATGCTATACTCGTTAACTACCACTTTAACGAAGGCATAACTCCAAAAACAGCAGTTAGTTTAGCAATAGCGCTATTACTAATATGTATACAGGTATTGTGGAAGTAGTATATTTATTTAAAAGACTAAGATGAAAAAATCGGAAATTGTAGCTAAGATATTGGAACTTAAAATTAAAAAAGGAGTAAGAACTTTAGCAGAAAAGCTAAAAATACAAAAACTGCAACAGAAATTAGAAGATTATTATAAAAACAAATGAGTTATCTATTAACATATGCTGGATTAGGCCTTCTATGGGCAGGTTGGTTAGAATGGTACTGTACAAGTTACTTAGAAGAACCGTATAACAAAGAGTTCTCTTTGAAAGAAAGGCTATTTCATACCTGTCTATGGATAGTATCATTAGGTTTATTTATATATAATATAGGGAGAGACTGTTTAAAGTAAAAATAACTTAGTAAGTAGTTGGAGACTATCATTATATTTCGTATATTTAGATATAAATGATTAGTTAATTAAATAAATAAAGGTTATGACAGTAGCACAAGCATTAGACAGATTAGAAGTATCTTACATTAAATTTATGCAGAAGAATGATTACGGAGATCCAGGGTATGTCTGGTGGGAAAGAATCAAAGACTGCCAGAAATGGTGTAATAAAGAAAAAACGTATGTACCTATGAGCGATACTCAGACATTAAAGATAATGAGAGAATGGGTAAAAAATCAGAAATCATTTTATTAAAAATTAAGGTTATGAAAACATTTAAAGATATTAAATTTAAACCACATAGAGCAAGTAAAGGAGCAATTCAAGGTTTACTTAAACTAGACAATGGTATTGAATTTTCAGTTGTGGCAGGTCAAGGTATGTACAGCACAGGTAAAGGTGGTGTTAGAGAAGCAGTTAGTAAAGTTGAAGATGCTTCTTCATTTGAAGTAGCTATATTTGATCAAGATGGAAAGTTTATTGGTGCCGATGATGATTTAGTTTTAGGTTGGCAATCAAGAGAAGATATCGATACATTAATCCAAATACACTCATAAGATGGATAAAGAAAACAAAAGATATGTAGTACAAATGGAAATGTACGTTTATGCTGATAATGATTATATGGCTAAAAAACGTGCTAATGACTTAAGATTGTCAATAGATAATAGAAGACATTCTCAAGATGTAACTGTTAAAGAAATAGGTGAGCAACCATTTGCAAGTTTTGATTACCGTAAATTAGATGATCCAACATTTACACCTAAAGATAAAGCTGATAAGCCTTTGCCCTTCTAAATTTTCCCTAAAATAACTATGAGAATAGTTGCCTAGGAACTTAATTATTCTTATATTTAGATATAAAGCAATAAGAATTATGAAACGATATACATTAAAGGTTGACAACGGGGATAACATTGAAAACATATGGTCGGGTAATGAAATGAGAGATGCCATTCATTATGAAGATATAGCAGTTAAACATTGGGGTAGAGATGCAGTGTGGATCTGTAATAACATGGATGAGATAGCCGTCGGATAAAATAATATATTATAATATGATTAGAGATAAAAGTAAACTTCCCCAAGAGATCGTAATAGATCTAACAGGTCCTCAAGGCAATGCATTTTTCCTTTTAGGGTATGCTGAAAAATTAGCAAAGCAATTAGATTTTGAAGATGTAGATGGATTACTTGCTGATATGAAAGCAGGCGATTATGATCATCTAGTTAAAGTATTTGATGAACACTTCGGTGATTTTATAATTTTAGAAAAATAAAGGTTATGGTATTAGATTTAAATAAAGAAATGGCTTGGGTTACTTTCCTTGATAATGGGTGGGAAACAAAATGGCATCCTGTTACTAACATTGCTGGTCAACAATTAGAATGGTCCGATAGTATTATGGATCATTGTAGAGCCCAATTTAACGATAAGGATAATTGGATCAGCTTTGGCATTGCACCTACTAGTCAAATGATAATAGGAAACGCAGTAAGAGATAATATGTAAGATAGTTGCTAGTTACAATTATTTTTCTTATATTTAGATATATTAATAATTAAATCAAATAAAGGTTATGACAAAAATTGAAATCATCAACGAGATTATCGTTAAGAAGCAAGAAGAGTTAAAAAAAGTTAATGCTATTGGTAAGAAGCTAGAACAAACCAAAGTAGATGCTATGTTTAGCGTAATGCAGAAATACTTTGAAGGAGAGTTTACTCTAGATGATGTCTATATTAATAAGCCAACAGGTGGATACTTTAGTACTAGTTACGAAGTTAAAAGACCTAACAAAGATTATAACTACGATAAGGAGTTAATGACTATTAGATTCAGTGAAGATTGGAGAACTAAAGAGATGGACAAAATCGAAACTAGCCTTCATTCTACTTCAGATAATTCTCAATGGGAGTTAGAACGAATCTTTACTAACGGTGAAATAGCTAAAGTATTATTAGATCACGGGGATGATTTATTAGCTGAAATGAATGTTGCTAGATTAACTAACATAAAAGAGATTGATGCTGCTAGAACTGAGATATATAAAATTGAGTCTTCTATCAGCAACTTGAAAAGTGAGATTAATACTATCCATATTAATGAAGCTGAAGAAAAGCTTAACGGTGAAGGATTAGTATTTGGAAAAGAAAAGAAAGGTGCTATAGATATTAAATGGGATTGGACTATAAGAAGTATTAACTCAGCTAAGATAGTTAGTAAGACTGCATCAGGTAAGTCTTGTAATATAGAGATTCAAGCTTATGATTATGAGCCTAGAGTTTATGAAAAGGTTCGTATGAGTAATGTAGCCGCCCTATTACATCAATATAGAGATTACGTAATTAACGCATAATGAAGAAGGAGGATCAGTAGCTCAGCTGGATAGAGCATCGCCCTTCTAAGGCGACGGTCGTAGGTTCGAATCCTACCTGGTTCACAAAGTAGGGGAGTAAAACGTAAAGTCCTAAGGTAACAGTCGACGGATTGCTTAGGTAGGGACCATGATGCTGGAAGCGCGCTAAAGTGGTGAAGCCCCTCAAACATACGGACTTTTAGCTCAGTTGGTTAGAGCACCGCACTCATAATGCGTAGGTCGAAGGTTCGAGCCCTTCAAGGTCCACCGGGAAAAAGTTGCTTATATGCATATTTTTTCTTATATTTAGATATAAAGATGAAAGAAATGAATGTTTGGTATTTACATGGTTTAGAGAGTGAACAAGGAGGTCCTAAAGTAGACTTCTTACTTAAGAAAGCTACAAGAGTTTATGCTCCGAAGATGGATTATAATCATTCTGAGATGTTTAGTAGTTTATTAAAATTAGCTAAATATAATAAACCAGATCTGATCATAGGTTCTTCTATGGGAGGTTACTTTGCTGATGCATTAGGAAGTCATTTAGATGTGGAAGTAATACTTTTTAACCCTGCACTTCATAGTAGAGTATTTGAACCAGAAGGTGTAAGTTACGGTGAAAGTAATTGGAAAAGAAATATCGTTGTTGGAACTGAAGATAAAATAATTCCTCCTGCAATGACTAAAGTGCTTAAAGGTATAGTTACTACATGGACTGAGATAAAAGGAATGGGACATAGAACCTCGTTAAATGTTTTCACAGATATTTATAATAAATTGATATTAAATGAAGCTATTTAAAATAATAAGCGAGCTATCTGCTTTCAAAAAGGATACTTGGAGACCATTAACTGCTCCAGAACTAGCACAATCCAAAGAAGAAATATTTCTCTTAATTAATAATGCCTATGCACCAATTGGCGGACACCCAAATCTAAACACACCAGAAGATGTATCAAGCATAGGGGATACATTATCCGTTATAGACGTAGATGCTGATCCAGAAATAGATGCAGTAGCTGTTACTAAGAGAAGAGCAGGAGGAACAAAGCATGTAGCAATGGGACATGACGGAGGTAGATTAGCTAAGTCTTCTGTTGTTAATAAAACAGCTGATGATTTAAAAACATCAGGACACTATATAGAGGTTTCCGGAAAAATATTAGATATACTGAAAGCAAAAGGAGTAGATGTAGTTAACGATGAAGAAACAGTAACTTCGGTACTTAAAGGAAAAAGTATAGTTTGGCATGGAGATGGTACATATACTAGAATTATTGGTGGAGAGAAGCATCGAAAAGTACTAATGGGTAAGCCTAATTAAAACAAAAGTAACTAATGTAAAAGTTGGTTCGTATGTAAATATTTCGTATATTTAGATATAAATGATTAGGTAATTAAAATAAAGGTTATGACAAATGTAAAGACAGTTAAAATGGAGGATCTTAAGTTCGATTCTCAACTATTCCGTCCTATGAAATCTGGACGTGTTATTGATGCTCACTTCTCTTCTGAAGGCGGCCTAATGAAAGGTACTAACTACGCTATCGTTGGTGATCCAGGTATCGGCAAAACTACAGTAATGTTAGATATGTTAGCTGACTTAAAAACAAAAGGTCAGAAAGTTCTGTTTATCTCTGGTGAGATGAATCAGATTGATATGTACGGTTATGTTAAACGTTACCCTAAGTTTGGTAGTTTAGATATTCTGTTTATGGGGGACTACTGTGAAGAGAATTGTTTAGATGTAATCAAAAACGTATTATCAGAAGGGTACGATACTGTACTTATTGATTCTATGGCGGAGATAGTTAACGGAGTTGTTGATACTGCCAAAGGTTACTACTCTTCAAAGAAAGCTGAAACTGATATTTTAAACTTATTTGAAACTCATAATATGGGAGATAATAATTCTAAGATTAATACTTCATTCTTAGTTATTCAACAAGTTACTAAGCAAGGAGAGTTTGCTGGTAGTAATCGATTCAAGCATATGATGACTGGAATGGCTCATATGAAATGGACTAAGGAAGGAGATCGAATGTTTTACTTAAGTAAGAATCGTCGAGGAGGAGATATGTCGAAACGTATGTTTAACCTTAGTACTCATAACCGTATAGGATGGATGGGTACCTATGTTGACCAAGACTAATAGATGAGCAAAACGTATACTATTCCTAGAACTAATGTCGGTAAAGGAGGATTTTTTCACATAGGAGGTAAAAGATATCATGGACCTACCTGGATTGAAGTAGAAGAGGATACTACCTTTGATGATTTAATTTTTGAAGAAAAACCTTTTGCTGAGTTATTTAAAGAGGAAGATAAGCAATGGAAATTTACCTCTGCAAGATCTGGCGAAGAGTACATAGTAAGGTACAATATAAGAAAAGAGCTTAGCTGCAGTTGCTGGGGCTATATAGCTCATAAGAAGTGCAAACATATAAAACAAGTAAAAGAAGAAATAAATGATTGAAGTAATAAAGCATACATTAGGAATCTGTGGAGAGCACTGGCACCCAAACGTCATAACCTTGTTAGCCGGCTCTCCATTGATCCTAACTACTTACCATTACATAAAGAGTTGCTGTGGAGGATGGTTCAAGCATAAGAAAGACTGTAAGAAATAGTTGTCTAGGAACTTAATTATTCGTATATTAATATATAATAAGAAAGCAATAAAGGTTATGAAATTATCTCAGGTTCAAAAAATTATCAAAGAGATTTACCCTAAGATTGAAAAGTATTATGGTTTTTCTAAATTCATTCCGGAAGAGACTCCTTATGTTGAAACTCATTATAATATCTATGCTAGACATAGCGGAGAACCGGAAGCAGAAGGAGAAGAGGATGGATGTCAAGCTGAGTACGATAGAACTGATAATAGTATTGTAGTATACTGGCCTAATATGAAAAGTAGGAAACATATTATAGAGACATTAATTCATGAATATCAACACTACTTACAGTCACCATCATGGTTTAAACGTTATTATAATATGGGATATAACTATAATGATCATCCATATGAAGTTGCAGCATATGCAGAAGAAATTAATTGGAAACTTTTTAACTAAATAGTTGCCTAGGAACTTAATTATTCTTATATTTAGATATAAAGATAGGAAGTTAATATTAATTAAAATAAATAAAGGTTATGACACACAAAATTTTAGATTACAGCTACGCATCAAATGAAGTAAGAGGGTATAAAAATTCTCAAATTGCTAAAAACGAATCAAACGATTGTTTTGTAAGAGCGGTAGCTTCTGCTACTGGTTCAAATTATGATAATGCTCATGAATTTGTTAAGACTAATTTTCATAGAGAAGATAAAAAAGGTACTCAATTTACTTCTGTAATTATGATGAAGTTAGAAGAACAGGGATTTAATTTAGAAGGTAAAAATTTTAACGTAGAAGTTCTTCCTACTAAAAAGATTACTAATCAATATAAACTTAAAGGTGAGGTGATTAATAGAAAAAAGACAGTTAAGTCTTTTATGCAAACTTATCCTAAAGGTACTTTTATAGTAGGAGTAAGCGGTCATGCTTTCACAGTTCAAGACGGCTTATTAATTGATAACGCAGGAGAAGAATTCAGACCTACTAGAAAGGTAGATTCAGCTTTTAAAATTACTCCAGAGTTTACTACTAACCAATTAAGTTTATTTTAAGATGAAAAGAAATTTAAGAACAGAAGGGTTTATGAAAGGTATAAGAGTAATTAATAGCTGTGTTAAGACAGAGCATTTTAATGCAGCTGCTAATTACATTAAAAACTACGTTAGTCTATGTGGTGATGAAACCTTTGGAGGAGAGTACGCTCGATTATTAACATCTCAACTAAGAGATAGAAAACAGTATGTTGAAAATGCATAAAGAAACTAATATAAAGTATATTTTAACTCTTACCGACATAGGTACTGGAGTAACTAGTGAATTAGATATTACTACTGATAACCTGGAATGGAGTATGGAGCAGTACCAACGTAATAGAGATCCATTTACATGGGATGTTATTGCTCAAGATAAAGAATTAGAGGAACGTAACGAAATGTCTGAATAATGGCAGCAAGACAAAAACCAACAATAGCTGTAGCTTATAAGAAGACTAAAGGGCGTAAAGTATACGTAAAGGTATTTACAGACTTAGCTTGTGTAGATCCTATTATAGATATTAAAAGTAAACTGCTACCTCCTAATACAGATATATTAGAGATAGGTGTAGGTAAAGATTATGTTGAAAGTTATAAGAAAAAATATAAAGTAAAATGAAGTATATTACACAACACCCTATAAAGAAATCAGACTTAGGCTTTCACGGAAATTTATTTGGTGGTAAGTTGTTAGCATGGCTAGATGCCGCAGCAGCCTCATTTGCTTGTGAATTTTGTGATACTCCAAGAATGGTTACTAAAGCAATTGATAAATGTATATTCAATAAACCAGCTAAAGAAGGTCAACTATTAAAGATATATGGTGATGTTCTATCTGTAGGCGGTTCATCAATAACATTAAAATTAGAAGCTCGCTCTCATAATGTTTATAACGGCAAACAGAATCTAATTTTAAAAACAAATATAACATTTGTAAGGATAGATGAGATGGGAGATGCAATACCTATTTCAAGTAGAGTTAAAGGAAAGCTACCAAGTAATAAAATACTAGATTAACATGAATAAAAAACAAAAATTTACAGAAACTGGAATAAATGCAAGACGCATGCGCCAGGGTAGGACAAAACAACAAGTAGAAAATAACTATAAAGTACTAGAATGGACATTTATATCTTTCTTTGTCTTTGTAATATTAACATCAATTGGTAGAGCATTAGCAATATGGTAGAATACACAAACCGATACGGAGACGTTTATACGTTTACTAAGCAAGAAGACGGAACTATACTATGGGAAGGCTCGTTTGAACATTGTCGCCTTGGAAGTTCTAATGACTACAAGTTAGCATATCAAAATTATTGTAAAGATAGTTCAGGCATGGGAATTAGCCCAATGCATATCGAAGATTTTAAAAAAGCAATTCATGAATCAGTTTACGATGAGAACGATCGATATGTAGGACCTAGTGTTATTGGAAAACAATATCAGAATCTAGTAAAGTCAAATCCATGGATTAATATGGTTGATCCTTCTGGAGGACCTTATATTAAAGCGCATAGTGACTTAGGTACATTTGGTAAGGAGTTAAAAGGACTTTGTGTTAGAAGCTTTATATGGAATAAAGAGAAGAAAGCATACGAGATACAGACTTATGGAGAGTTTGATCATTTAGCTGATACTAAAATCATTGGTGGGATAATTAATACAACAGAGGAATGAAAGAGTTAATAATAATTACTTTGCTTGTAAGTGTGATGTTTATGTACCTCACTAATAAAGAAAAAAAATGAAACCTTTAACACCAAAGAGAAATTATGAGTAAAGAAATAAACAACCAAACAGAAAAAAAGCAATGGACTTTATACGGTGTTATGCTTATGTTTTTCGAGCCTAAGGTCTTTTGGGATTGGCTTGACTTTGGATTAGTTTTAAAAATTTACAAACAAAACAATATAGGTAGATACCATTTTGCAATAGATATACAAATAGCTTGGTTTAACTTATGGCTACAATGTTGGAAGAAAAACAAAACACCAAAGAGAAATGAGTAGAACATATTGTGAAGAAACCTCTAGCTTGTACTGGGAGGTGTATAATGAGATGAATAATAATAAAAAGAAGTTTGTTAGTGAGGCATTTAAGAAGAGGGGGCGTTTTTCCTCCTCGACGAAGTCGCCACGCGCGAATTTAAATAAGTAATATGCTAGAAGAATTTAAACCTATACTAACTCCTAAAGGAATTCTTAATTGCGGTGCCTTTGGAGGATCATACTTCGGTACAAAAGACTTAGAAGGTGATTATGATTATCAATCTCTATTTCAAGAGACATTAGTAGATGTATCTCCGGAAAAGTACTTAGGAGATAAATATGATGCGAAGAAGAATATGTTTAAGATTAAGAGCGGCATGCCTTATGACTATTGGAAAGAGAAGGGTTGGATACATAATGATGATCCATATGGTTGGTTTGAATGGTACTTAAAATATCATAACGGTAGAAGACATTCAGATGATGAAAGACAGATTCAACGATGGAGAGAGTTTTGTGGAATAAATGGTAGATGGAGAAATAGAATATACTCTAAAATATATGAAAGTAATAATTGGGATATAAGTCCACGTATTCAACAATCATTACTACATTGGGGTTATATGATTAATAAAGCCGATTTTGATAAGTGGAAAGTATTGGCTAAGAAATTTTAAAGAAAGAGGTATGCCTTATAAAATGACTAAAGATAAAATAACGTTGAAGCTAATAGAGGAGTTAAATGAATTAGCTACAGTATTACTTCAGAACTATAATAAACCTAAGAAGGAACATACATTAGAGATACAAGACGAAATAGCAGATGTTAAGTTATGGTTGAACATTGTAGAGAAACGCTATGATAAAGAGTACATTGATAAGAGAATAGAAAATAAGGTAAAGAAGTATAAGCTATGAGTAAAGAAGGAATACCGGATTTGATATTAGCTATAGTAGTGTTAGTGTTATGGAATGGGTACTTAATATATAAAATGCGAAAGAGATGATCAATAGCGATAGAGAATGGGATTGGATGGATGATATAATAGAAGATGGTATAGATGATTATGTCTCAGTACCGACAGGAAGTAAACCGCCTACATGTATAGAAGACTAATATGAAGTTTACACAATATAAAGAATGGAACTATAAACCTTTAACAATAGGACTATGGAGACCATATGTAGTAGAAGAAGGCTTTATAAAGGACTATATAAGAAGAACTTCAATAGAGACAGATAAGATAATACTATATTAAATTAAAATAAGGGTTATGACAATAAAAGAACAATTAAAAGGATGGGGCTTTGATACGACAGCTTTGAAGGGGGAGGGGGCGTTTCTCTCTCCACCGAAGGTGCCACGCGCATTTTCGACGAACGTCTCAAATGATTCCTCCCAACCTAACAAACTTAAAGAAGAAGAATGGTGTCATTACGGAGGTCTGCCATCACCTAAGGCATATATGTAAGCATGCTAAAGCATGTGTCTGAGAGTGTACGACTTTGATCAATACTACATATCATTAGACAATAGATCAATGGAGAGATACCGGTGTAATAAGGTAGATAAAGGGTAAACGTACTACGTTACACCTAAAGCCTATCTAATAAGTAGAACGTATATATTAATATATTGATATACATATATTTTTATATGGAGATATATCGTTTGTATAGAATAATACCTATATAATGTATGGAATGAAAGTAAATTATATCAGGCATGCACCCCTCTCCAATATTTTTTTTTCTATATAGAGGAAAATAACCCACCAAACAGTTGTCTAGGAACTTAATTATTCGTATATTAAGGTATATTAATAAGATAAATAAAGGTTATATGGTATATTCAGACAAGGTTAAGGGTTCAAAGGTTATGTTAGACATCATCAAGTCAATGAATGATGAAGAGAGAATTAGTTTTACATATGGTAAAGGATGGAAGGGTGAGCCTAATGTATATAAGATTCATTGTTATAAAGATAAGGATGGTAAGTCCTCTTATAGTATCTGGAATAGCTTTAGTGGTATGAATGTAGCTTCTTTGGGTCCTACTACGGTTAAATGTTACACATATGATATGATGTCTCAGAGAACTAACTATTCCTTTCCGCTATATGAGATGATAATGGTTGAAGGATAGATAAATCCTATGGGGTATTAGTTGCCTCCTAAGGTTATTTTTCTTATATTTAGTATATAAAGCAATAAAGGTTATGACAAATTTAGATTATTTAAAGAGTAAGGTAGGTACAATCTTCAGTGACAACTTTAGTTCTACAGGTGCTAGTCTATTGATTAGAGTAGAAGAGGATATGAATAAGGCCTACTACATGGAGTGTTATGGTGAACATGCTAATGTATCTGGTAGAAGAGTAGATGGTAGTAAGAGAACAGATAAGCTGTATCATCCAACACCTGGATTGAATACAATGTCTATTGCTCAGTTAGAGAGATGTATAATAGGTACGGTATAAGTTGCTTATTAACATATTGGTTCGTATATTAAGGTATAAGATAGAGAGAGAAAGTATTAATTAAATAAAATAAAGGTTATGAGTAAGAACTTCAATGCATACCCAGACGGCTATTTGCCTAAGATTGAGCTACATCAACAACGTTTTGATGAGGCTAAGAGTAATAACGACTTCGATGGTATGAATAAGGCACTAGATAGTCTTATCTACTTTGTGTCTAAACAAAAATTGATCCATGGTTAATATACTAAGAGCTGTAATGGTAGTAGCTGGTATAATAATAGTATACGGTATAGGTTATGCCTTTATACAACTGGTTAATGGTATATTATATCAAATCTTTATACATCCAGAACGTACATGTGTTATAGTATTATCTATATTAGGCATATGGGCAGGTATAGAGTATGTAATCAAACGTATAAACAATTCCAAGGTATAGCCTAACCTTCCTAAGTCCTTCGTTAACTCGTCCGGTATCCTGCCGGCCGGGTGAAGGCATGTCGATATCATGGTGATAGAACAGTGACAGTAAAGTTCCCTAAAGGGTTGGTCCTCTGCAAGATTCTGCCATACCTATTAGCATACTTCCTATAGAATTTTGGTATATAGTAATATATATGTATATATGTTAAGCTATTATACTCCACATAGCACTCACAACACCACCTAATACAAATAAACACAATACACCTACTATTAAAGCAAATACGGTATCACCCAACATACCTAATACTTGTTTGCCTAACTGTTTATTTTGTTCTCTATTATCCATTAGTTTAAATCTTCATGTTTATCTTTGTATTTACGAGTCATGATCGTCTTTTGTTTAGACTTACGCTTGGCATCAGAAGGTTTTGTGTAGTGTTTACGTTCTCTCTGCTCTTTTAATAGCTTTGTATTACGTACCTTACGTTTATACCTCTTTAATGCTCTTGCAATGTCCTCACCTTTCTTAAGTATTATTCTTAACATTAATATATTTTGTAGTACATAGGCTATCTATGGGCTGTCTAACTGGAGTATTCCTTCTTTGACTAGCTCTTGATATGCCATATCTATGAGTTCGTTCATATCTTTACGTTGTCCTTGCTTGGTCGACCGTATTTCTCCGACCCTTTTAAGTAGCTCTACGTTTTTACCTTGAGCATATGCAATATACAGTAAATCTTCTCCAGTACTCATCTATATTCTCTATACTTTGTTATATAAATTAATATATGAACTTTTGGTATAAAAAACAACTAATATTGAATTTTTTTTTTGCAAAATTTTTACCTCTATACAAACATGCTATTTATTAATGATGGAAAAACTAGACCCACATACGCTGTTTAGCATCTTTGAACAAGGGGATGAGGAGGTATATAGAGAGCATGGACATGATGATGTCTTAGATAATCCCTTTGTACTTATGGGTATGGTATTAAGAGGCTTAGAGAACTATAAACTTATGGTATTAATGTATACTCGTAAGTATCCAGAGCAATTCGAGAAGGCAGAACCAGGTATTAAAGGTAAATACTACGATAAGATGTATGGATATCTTAATAGATTAGATTTAACTAAGATAGAGACTGCTTTCCGTATAGGTAAAAGCTATTCAAAGGATGAGATACAATTAGCTTTAGATGATTTGATAGAACATTATGTAAATGTTGAGCATTATGAAAAATGTGCTAAAATCGTTCAATACAAAGATCTCTTTATTTTAGAAGAAGTTTACCAAATAATCAATAAATAACTGTCACTTTAGTTGCCTAGTAACTTAATTTTTCGTATCTTTAAGTATAAAGATAAAAAGATAAAGGTTATGACAAATTCAAACACATTTTCAATTTCTAATCAAAGTCAATTCGATGAATGCCTTATGTGGGTCTCAGACTTATACAAAGACGTATATGGTATCAGACCTAGAGGGTATAACTTCCATAATTGGTCTTTCCAGGAGTTAACTGATTTCGTAAATGACCTATCAGAAGAAAACAGTAGACTGATAGATGAAGAGAAGGCTTTCGAACAGAAGGCTCTTAAAGATGTAATGTCTGTAGGAGCACCTGATAAAGAGACTGCCTGTAGATGGTTAGATCAAGCTGATGCCTTCTTTATGTATGGAGATGATGTCTATGCTGAGGAGAGTATAGAGAAGTACGGATGGGTAGCTAAACACTTTGAGGTATGTTAGATATAAATCTTCGCGGCAACTTGCGCGCGTTTCGCGCGGCGGCCATTTTGTTTTTACTCGCCCTCGCTCTTTCTTGTGAAAAAGATGTATTGGTACCTAACACCTGTATAGGAGGTGATTGTGATGCATATATGTATACTCAATTTTATAAAGACAGTAACGGTTATACACACGCTGTTCTTGATTGGACTAGTGAGTATTTACCTTATTTTGCTATAGATGTAGAGGCATCTCGTACTAATCCTGTTTATCATTATAACGATGCACCTGTAGTAAGTGCTGAGTTTGATACAGATACTTATTATGTGTTAGGAGATAGTATTGCTTTTACTATCCCATTGTATAATCCTTATACTGGTTTGGAGACTTATGATGGTTTTCCTATACCTGTTCAAGATACTGTGGTTTATTTAAGTCAGTTTGAAGGAATGGTATTGCCGATAGTACAAAATGATACTAGAATTTACTTTTCAGATGATGAAGAGGGTAGATTTACTACAAAAAGATTAGTTGGTCCAGTTCCAGAAGAGATGATAGGGGATACTATATCGATTTATATGAGGGTATTTTGGGATGCAGGAGAGTATTCCGTGTTAAAAGATGAATATATAGAAAAATATATTATAGAATAGTTGTTTTTCTGCAAAATTTTTAATACCTTGTATATGTTATATAAGATAATTAATAAGATATAATAAAAAATATATTTAAATAAATATAATATTTAATAATAATTTAATTAACTATTAATAATAATAATTTTAAAAAGGTTACCTATGTTAAATGCTGAACAGATTGCTAAAAACTACGAAAAACACTTAAAAATCATTGATACCTACTTAGGAGGTCGTGCTATTGCTTGTAAAGAGATGTTAAAGCATATGGAGGATAACTATGTAATGGCTCCTGCTAGTGGTAAGACTTGGTATCACAATGCTTTTGCAGGTGGATATGTAGATCATGTTAATAGAGTAGTACAATATGCTGTAGAGCAGTCTAGATTATATGAAAAAATGGGAGGTACTTTAGATTATACTGAAGAACAATTGGTATTTGCCGCTCTCTTTCATGATTTAGGTAAGATAGGAGATGGAGATACACCGAATTATATTCCTCAGACAGATAAATGGAGACAAGATAAGCTTTCAGAAATGTACACTTACAATCCAGATCTTCAATTTATGTTAATACCAGACAGATCTTTGTTTATTTTACAGAAATTTGGAATAAAAGTAGACCAGAAAGAGTTTTTAGGTATAAGATGTCATGACGGAGTGTTTGATAAAGCTAATGAAGCTTACTTTTTCAGTAATGTTGAATCATCTAGACAGAAAACAGCTCTTATCTCTGTTCTACATACAGCAGACTTCTTAGCTTCTAAAGTAGAATACGATATGTGGAAAAGAAACGGAGGAAGTTCTAAACCTTCAGTACAGAAAACAAAATCAACAACTGGTAAGAGAGTAAATTCTTCACCAGGATTAACTAATATGCTTAAAAACCTATAATATGAATTGGAATCCTACAACATTTTACATAATAGTAACAATTTTAGTTGCTTTTTCCGGAATTTTATCGTATATTACATATAACCTACTAAGAAAGGTAGAGAATTACCAAGATATTACTAATAATCAATCGCAATACCTGGTAAAAGTCTCTTCTTTAATAGTAGATTCACAAAAGCACCTAAACAATCTTGACGAACGTGGGGTTTTCAAGTCTGATGATGAGGTCGGTTATTTTTTTGAAAATATAAAACTGATACAAAAAGAGTTGGATAAGTACCAACTACCCGAAAACTATGCCAAGAAAGAAATCAAAAGCTAATTACTTTACAAAAGAGACAGAAGAATATATAAACAGGTATAACTCTTCAATAGATACCGAATACCGTAATAAAATATTCACAGAACATATATACTACCCGTTCTATAAGCTAGCAGAGAATATAATTCATACATTTAAATTTTATTATACAGATGTTGATAAGATTGAAGATCTTAAACATGAAATAGTTTCTATGCTTTTAGAAGAAAAGATTATGAAGTTTGATAAGGATAATGGAGCAAAAGCTTATTCTTATTTTGGAACTATAGTAAAAAGGTGGTTAATAAATTACAATAATAAAAATTATAAGAAGTTAAAGAAGATCGGGAGTTTTGATGATATGGAAGACTCGTACGATACTCCATTTTGGAAAAACGAAGAAGACTCTATATCACTCAGCCAATTTCTAGATACATACGTAGAAGAAGCATATGTGGACTTAGAAAATAACTTCCCTAAGGAAAGCGAAAGAAAGATAGCAGATGCTATTTTAACCATATTCAAAACAAGACAGGATTTAGATATCTTTAAAAAGAAAGCTCTGTATATATACATAAGGGAAATGACGGATTGTGAAACTCCACACTTAACTAAAGTAGTAAATAAGTTAAAAACACACTTCTATGTTTTATTTGATAAATATAATGATGTAGGTTTAATTCGTACAAAAGAACTTTAAATCTATTTATATATAAAAACGTATGAGTACTGATAAAGAAATTTTTAAAGGTAAATCATTATCTGATCTTTTTGGTGAAATCTACGATAACTCAAAAGAGACAAAATCTCAAGTGAAATCACTTATTGGAGAACTTAAACCTCTAATAGAAAACATTGGCGATGCAACATTAATAGTACCTATGATTAAAGAGTATATGGAGATAGGTGTTAAAAATGACGATGCACTAGTTAAACTAGCTACCATTATACAGAGAATGGAAATAGCTCAAACTAAAGGTGGTGGAGAGGATATGTTTAACTTCGAAGACCTTCAATCACTACTTGAAGAATCAGAAGATATCCAAGAAGAGTTAATAGATAAACAAGAGGGTAACGATAAAGAAGAAGAGTAAAGTCATGAGTAAAAAAGGACCGGACTTAGGGACTGATGAATTTGATACACTGAGTAAGCCTGTTAGGGTTATAGACGTAATAGTAGATAAAGATCATCCAAGATATGAACTCGCTGGAAAAGCAGCAGGTGTAGGAGGTATATTCTATAGAGAGCTAGGACTGTCTCATGATAGTTCTGAATCTGGAGAAGAAGCATTTACAGGTTTCGCCCATCCGTTAAATCCTAACATAACTACACTCCCACTAAAGAATGAAATAGTATTCTTAATTAAAGGTCCAAACAAAATAATAAGCACTTCAGGAGACAACGATGTAGATTACTACCAGACAGTTTATAAGATATTTAATCATCCCCATGTCAATGCTTATCCGGTATATGATGCCGCAGACGCAGAGGTAGATATTCAAGATGGAGTAAATCTAAACCCAGAAATCGCCCCTTTACAACCATATCCAGGGGATACTATTATAGAAGGTAGATTAGCACAGTCTATACGTATGTCAGGAGGGCTTTCAGAAATAAACCCACTAACAGATGAAGATAATATTAATGACCCGTTTATTCTAATAAGTAATGGACAGACTAATACAAATCTAAACAAAAACGGTATATACCATCTAATAGAGAATATAGATAAGGATCCTTCATCTATATATTTAACATCTAATCACATAATACCAATTACACTAGCTAATTCAAAAAGGGATAGCTATGATGATGTACCAGACTCACCAACTAAATACCAAGGAGAACAGGTAGTTTTAAATGCAGGAAGGTTAACCTTTAATGCTAAGACAGATGATATATTAATATCAAGTGCTAAATCAGTAGGAATAAATACAAACACAGTAAACGTAGACGCAAGCGACTATCTATGTATAGACGCACCTAAAATATTTTTAGGATCTAAAGCACGTGAATATAATAACGAAAAGAAACAACCGGTGATGAAAGGTCACGAGGTTGAGCAATTTCTTAGCGATACCATAGACATACTTAAATCTATGTGTAACGCTATGCAAGCAGCCTCAAACGGAGGAGGACCAGTAGTAAGTTTAGTAAAAGAAGGTATGTCGTCTTTAGTGAGACTAGAACAACAACAATCTCTTATAAACCCAAGCGGGAAGTCAAATCTGAAATCAACTAAAACCTTCGTAGAATAATGCCGTGTACTATCCCTCCATCGCAACTAGGCCTTTTTATAGGCAAATTAATAGGTAAACTAGAAGGGCTTATTATGGCACAAGTAACTAAGTTAATAGCTAAAGTACTTCAAGAGCTACTAGGTAATTTCTGCCCAGACTTATCTATATTAGAAAATATACTAAAGACACGAGATTCTTTAATTAATAAGATTACATTAGTTGAAAAGAAGATTGAACCTATAGCAGCATTTGCTGATAAATTAGATCCTCCGATAAAAGCAGCAAAAATAATTATAACATTACTAGAAATGCTACCAGTTCCAGGTACTATTGGATTACCTCCCGGACCAGGTGGTGGTGTGATATATTCTATTTCTGTAGGAAAACAGAATAGATTAGCCCAGCTGTTAAATATAGCATGTAAGATAGTAGAGATGTTAGAGCAAGATCAGAAAGCTATTAAATACGTAACAAACTCTGCATTAGCAACAATGACACCAGTTAAAGCAAAATTAATGAGCTTAGACTTTAAATTATTTACATGTGTAGATAAATTACCTCAAGATCAAAAAGACCATATTATGTCTGTAATAGAAAACTTACCGTCAAATGTAGGTCTACTTGACGAAAAATCTACAGATGACGCCGGCGGAACAGTATACGGGTATACCAAACCATCATCAGGAAAAGAATACACAATAAAAATTGAAGAAGATAAAGACTCACCTAGTTACGCAAAACGTCGTTACGCTGTAGTCTATGATTCTTTTAATATAGCAGTACTAAAAGGCCCTAAATCCTTTAGTTCTTCAACGAGAGTGTTGATAGACGAAATAAAATTTAGAATTAATAACCAACTTCCATAACATAACTATTTATATATATGAAACTAGATCAACTAAGAAAAATAATCAGGGAAGAAGTACGATCTGCAGTTAAATCAGAATTACAAGAAGTAATGAACGAGGCAATCAAGATCGCAAGTAACCCCAGTACACCACAGGCGACAGTGAGTACTCAAAAAGTACCTACAAAGAAACCAACAGTAGTACCAAAAACAGGTAAAGCATCTCTAGATGAGATGTTAAGAATGACTAAGTCTACGATGACTAATGAAGAATACAAAAACGTATTCTCTGGAACATCTAACATGGTACAAGGAGGTCCTAACATGGCAACTAGTATGGCATCTCAAATGGGACTACAAGGAGGACCGGCACCCGGAATAGATATAAGTTCTTTAGACTTTGTTAAGAAAGCAGGAGAGGTATTTAAAGCATCTAATAGTAAAGATGTAGAAAAACAATTAATATAGAGTAAATGGCATTTGACGCAAAAAAGATTAATCCGTTAGATTTACAACCTAGAAAAGCAATAGGTGTAGCAATACCTTTCTCAGGTAATGCTGTGTTTAACTCTACATATCAATCTGTTGATGCTATCAAAGCAAATTTGATAAACTACCTACTAACAGGGAAAGGTGAAAGATACCTTAGACCTACATTTGGTTCAGGGCTTAGAAGTATGCTTTTTGAAAACGCTACTGTTGAAAACTTAGAAGACATCGAAATATTAATAAGAGAAGCATTAGTAAATTATTTCCCTGAACTTAATATTTTAGACTTATCTCTAAATAATAAAACAGAATATAACACAATAGAGTTTGGCTTAAAGTTTGCCATAGTAGGAACAGACTTAGAGGATGAAATCTTAATTAATATAGTATAAAAATGGCTCAAAATATTAGTATAAAATATACAGACAAAGACTTTAACAGCTTAAGACAGCAGTTAATAGAGATGTCTAAAAACTATTTCCCAGACAGCTATAATGACTTCTCTGCAACGTCACCAGGTATGATGTTTATGGAAATGTCTGCTTATGTAGGAGATATATTATCTTTCTACCAAGACTCACAACTTCAAGAAACATATCTGCAGTACGCTCAAAATCCAAGTAACCTATACACACTAGCTTACATGATGGGGTATCGACCAAGAGCAACAAGAGCATCTTCAGTAGAAATCGAAGTATCACAACGTGTCGCAGCAACAGGAGCATCTTATATACCGGACTGGGATCAAGCCTTAACTGTAAACGGTAACGTTCAACTAGAATACGGAAAACAGAAATTTATAATTGATCAACCAGTTGATTTTAAATTTTCTAGTTCCTATGACCCTACAGATGTTACAATTTATTCATTAATGGGAGATAATCCTTCGGAATTTATACTTACAAAAAAAGTAAAAGCAACTGCAGGAGAGATAGCCACTAAAACAGTAGAAGTAATAGGACACCAGCAGAACTTTACTTTTGAAATAAATGACATTAATATAATAGGTGTACTTGATATAATAGACAGTAATGGAGATAAATGGTATGAGGTACCGTATTTAGGTCAAGAAACAGTATACGAAACTACAAATATAACAGGATCAGAAGACCAGCTAACATTAATTAATGTACCGAGAAGGTTTGTAACAAGATTAAAGTCTAATAATCAAATGCAAGTACAATTCGGATCAGGAGCACCAACAACAGAGAATACAGCTGTTGTACCTAATCCGACAAATATTGGTTCTCCATTCACTGGAGGTATAAGTAGACTAGATTATGCATATGATCCTTCCAACTTCTTATACACAGATAGTTACGGTATAGCACCATCTAGCACCGTACTAACAGTTAGGTATTTACGAGGTGGAGGAGTTGAATCAAATGTAGAAGCAAATACACTTACAACTTCAACAAATGCTACATTTACAGCAATAGATAATACCTACTCAGGTACATTGTCTTATAATAATCCAAAACCTGCAACCGGAGGTAAAGACGGAGATTCAGCAGAAGAAGTAAGACAGAACTCTCTTAAAGCTTTTGCAGAACAAGGTAGGTTAGTAACTAAAGAAGATTATGCATTTAGAGCTTTAACTATGACCCCTAATCTAGGAGCAATAGCTAAATCATTTGTTACAACACCAGACATAGTTACAACAAGTAATGCAAAAAGCTACGATAAAATTGATAGTACTAATGTTTGTCTATATGTTTTAGCATATGATAATAACTATAAACTAACAGAAGCTTCAACTCAACTTAAAGAAAACCTAAAAGGCTACCTTGCACCGTATATGATGCTAACAGATTCTCTTGATATTAAAGATGCTTACATTATAAACATAGGTATTGATTATGATATAATATCACTACCTAATTACAATTCTAGAGAAGTGCTATTTAACTGCTCTTTAGCGTTGAAAAATTATTTTAGAACAGCAAATCGATTAATTAATCAACCGATAAACCTATCAACAGTCTACACATTACTAGATAGAATAAAAGGAGTTCAAACAGTACAGAATATTAAGATAACAACCAAAACCGGAGGTAGCTATTCTGAGTATGATTACGATATACCGGGAGCAATGAAAGATAATATTATTTTCCCTTCATTAGATCCTATGGTATTTGAAATAAAATACCCAGACAATGATATTCAAGGTAGAATAACAACATTATAAAAATGGCACTATACAGAATTTTTCCTACTCAAGACTCAACAATTTACTCTCAATACCCGTATAAGAATACCGGTAGAGATGAGTTACTAGAAATAGGTGGATTTCCATCTTCTGGAACAGGGTTTACTGCTAGAGCGTTAATTGAGTTTAAAACAGAAGACATACAAGAAGTATTAACAGATAAAGCAGGAGGCTCAGACTTTTCTGCCAGCTTAAAATGCTTCTTAAACTTTGCATCTGAAATACCTACTAGCTTTAAAGTGGAAAGTCATGTACTTACAAGAGCATGGGGAGAAGGATTAGGTAAGCTTGGAGATAACCCAGAGAGTAAAGGTGGGTGTTCTTGGACAGCAAGTGACTCAGGTATTAACTGGTCATCTGCAGGTGGAGATTATGTAGGTACAAATAGCGGTGTTATTGTTAGTGCATCTAAGACATTAGACAAAACTACACCTTATGATTTAGATTTAAATGTAACTAATGCAGTTACTGAATGGACTAAAGATGGAAGTCCATTAGCTAATAATGGGCTATTACTTAAAGTAGAAGATACTTACGAAAACTTTACATCAGCATCTATAAGATTAAAATATTACTCCAGCGACACAAATACAATATACCCACCATATTTAGAATTAAAATGGGACGACTTTAATCACGATTCTGGTTCACTCCCAACATTAACAGATTCAGATGCAGTTATTACTTTAAAAAATAATAAAGGTAAATACGCAGACGAAGGAAAGGTACGATTTAGAGTAAATTCAAGACCAAATTATCCAACTAGAACCTTCACTACATCGTCTGCATACACTGTAAACTATGCTTTACCGACTGCATCGTATTGGGGACTTAGAGATGAATTTACAGAGGAAATGATAGTAGATTTTGACACTACGTTTACTAAACTAAGCTGTGATAATAAATCTAACTATTTTGATATATACTTAGACGGTCTTCAACCAGAGAGATTTTATAAAGTATTAATAAAATCAGAAATAGACGGAACAGATGTAGTAATAGATAATGACCAAATCTTTAAGATTGTAAGAAATGGATAGTAAAAAAGTAAAAATATCAAAAACAGTATTTGATAAGAGTTCATTTAAGAACACTATCGATAGTAAGTTTACTTTTTTTAAAGAACCTGAACCTATTATAGATCCTGATACAGTTGAAGAGCTCTTTAGGCTATACTCCAAACTATACTTACTAATACCGGTTGAAGGAGAAAGAGACAGTCACCAGTATCTAGTTGAAAAAAGTTCGGAACTATACCAAATTGATAGACAGTTAGAATCAATTCAACCACTACTCGATGAAGTAGCACAACTACGACAGCAGATATTAGATGGAAATAGGCGAATTGCTGAATTAGAGATACAATTAGCAACAGGTAACGAAACATCTTATGAAGATGTAGAAAAAGTTGCTCTACTACAAGCAGATTTAGCAGCAGCAAATGCTAATATTGTTGCACTAGAAACCGCTAACACAGTAGCTAACAGTGCAGCAGAAGCAGCACAAGAAGCAGCCGCTGCCCAAGCAGAAGCACAAGCAACAGCAGATGAACAAGCAGCAGAAGCAGCAGAAGCAGCATCAATACAATCAGATGTAAAAGAACTTACCACTATATTTAAAGACGGCAACCAGGTATTAGGTCGAGCATATAACTATATGAAACATGATAACACTATTAATCTCTTCCAATGGCATAGAGGTCCATCATGGGCTAGAGCGATAGCAGTTAACTACAGAAATAAATTCTATTGGTTGTTCGGAAAAAATGCATCAGATAAAGGAGACTGGAGATCACGAAGAGGTGGGGATAGTACCTACTTTATACCGTCAACAGCAAGAGAATCAAAGGAAATGACACTAGACTTTTTTGTAGAAGAGTTAAAACAAGCGGGATACAAAGCTGATGCAATTGTTGAAGCAGCAAATAAAACAGGAAGCATGAATAACAAAGTAGTTTTCAGACTTATAACATATAACGATCCTGAAGCTGAAACCGAAGTTGGATACAGGTTAAGATAGAGTAGGAAATAGATTAAAATAAAAAAAGTAAATGGCTAAAGTAACATACACTTCACAAGATATTATTGCTAATAACCTACCTGATGTAGAGCAATACTCAAGTAAAGATCTTAACTTAATAGATAATTTTAAAGTTAATAAGGAGTTTGACTTTAATAAGCATTATATTGAAACTCATTTTTATACGGTAAATAACTATAGACTGTACTCTTCGTATAACTACTCACTACCGGTCCCGAATCTAAGTATACCTACAGCAGATCAAAAATCAACAGAAATAGAATTAAAACCTGCTGAACTAGCCATACAGCAAGGATTTGCACGTACTAAAGTAAAAGTACTATTTCACTTTCTAAACGATGTATTTACAATCGGTAACGGTAAGCAAGATTTATATATACACAGTATATCAACAGACCGTAAAGAAGTTCTACTATACTCTGATAAGATAAAGGTAAACGACCTAATTAACAAAACAGATGAACTAAAAGAAAAGATACAGAGTAAAAGTTACTTTGAAGAACTTTCTCTTAACATGGGGGATAATGATCTTCTGATAATAACAAATATAGATACATTCCAACTAGATAATAAATACACAGTTGCACTGAGGTTATATGAACCATTACCTGATAAATACGATATTAAGAGTGAGGTTCAACTAGTAGAAAAAATATCAGATTCAATAGCTACTTTAGTTATACCGGATATAGAGGAAGAAGAAAGACAGCCTCCAAAACTAAGACAAGCAAACTTTTCCGTAGAATTAGAGACTCAAGACAGCACACCTACAGAGTACTTTAAATTAAACGATTTATTTAGCTATGAGTCTAGTAACTCTAATAAAGAATTATTTTCACTCATAAATGAAAAGAGTGCAAACATCGGCATAGACCATAGAGAATACGAAAACTTTATTCACTTTTCTTCTGCTGAAGAAAGACTCAGAAACTTTAAATATAAAGTAAGCTTACTAGAAGCATACGAGAGTGACTTACTTGCAGAACAGGGAATTAACAATCCTAATACAACAGCAGCAAGCGGAAGTATAGTAGCAACAAAGAATCTAATAGACGGAATAGTAAATAATTTTGATCACTATGAAAGGTTCTTATACTATGAAAGTGGATCTAAATCGTGGCCTAAATCTAATGATGATAAACCCTATATAAATTTAGAGATAAACAACACATCATCGGTAACATGGTTTAACGAACAGTTATCATCTGCATCTGCTTATGATGCAAGAAACCTAGATCTGTTAACCGGATTTCTACCAGGATATATAGCAGACGATGATAATAATAAAGCAGCTATTACATTCACCCATATGCTCGGTCAGCATTACGATAACTTATGGATATATACTAAAGCTCTAACAGATAAATATGATACAGACAACAGGTTAGATTATGGTATATCTAAAGACTTAGTACAAGAAGCAGTAAAGAGTATGGGTTTAAAACTATACAATTCTACTGAAGGTGCAAACGATTTGTTCAGCTACATTATACAGGATACATACGACAGCGGCAGTCAAAGCGAAGTAATAAACCACTACGCAGGTCCTTTTGTTGAAGCAGAGTTTGCAAGTGGCTTTATAAGATTTAGAAGTGATTCAAATACTGCAGACAGTAATATGACACTTACTTTAACCTCTGTACAAGGAACAACAATTACATACCAAGCGACTAACGATATATCAAAAACATCTACAATTGATGCAACAACAGGTAATACACTATTTTATATAGGGGAACCAGCGACGTATACAGCAGCAACAACAAGAGAGTATCGATTTAGTAACGCTATAAAGAGTAATAATGGTCACGGTGCAGAATTTACTTATGAATCATCATCCATAGCTGGAGAGATAATAATAAAACAAACAATAGCAGGTCCGCAAGGAAATCTAGCATGGGTAACAGGGTCTAGCTTTTATGGAGTAGATAAAATATCCGGAGGAATGTCAACCGCATTCACAGGAGGTATTACTTCTACCAATAAGTCTATATCTACAAAAGATTATGAAGCAAGTGTATACAAAAGACTTTACCATAATATACCGCTTCTACTTAAATCCAAAGGTACAGAACGAGGACTAAGAGCACTTATAAACTGCTTTGGTATACCTAAAGATTTTTTAACAATTAAAACATTTGGGCAGCAGGAAGACTCTATATATTTTGGACCAGAAAATACCTATACATCTTCTATAAAGAGCGTAACCGTAAAATCCACAACCCCAGAAGACGGCAAAGTACTAACTGGAAATAGGTCAATAACATTAGAAGCACCAGCAGGAGATAATAGGTCTACTAACATAAATAAGTCAAGAAAAGTAGAAGTAGGATTTTCACCTTCTACAGTATTAAATAAATACATTACTGAACAAACAGACCTAATAAGACCATCCTTCCAATCTTCGCAATTTAGTCTAGATGATTGGATTGGAGATCCTAGAGACCTTAATAAGGATGTTTATGAATCACCTGATGATAAGTATAAGTACACGTTAGAGAGACTGAAGTATAATATTTTTCCGGATCTAGGAAAAGAATATTTAAATTATAACTTAAAAGATTTTGTACGTATTTTTAAATTTTACGATAACGTACTCTTTAAGATGATTAAAGATTTTGTACCTTCTAATGCAAATTTAGATGTAGGTATTATCATACAGCCACATAAGTTAGAGAGATCTAAAATTAAATCACCCTCTGTTGAAGGAACCGACAATACTTACTCAGCAAGCATAGATACAGCATTTGTAACAGGTTCTTCAGCAGGAGTATACAATGATAAAGTATTACCGGAAAATAAACACTTAAAAGGACTACCTGTTGATTTTAGCCCAGGTAAGGTAGGAGGACATTCAGATATCAATTTTCATATAAATTTTGCTACTGGATCAGTAGACTACGGTGAAATAGTACCACAGGGTACAGTATTTTATCATCCAGATGGAACTGAGTATGATATAGAAGAAGTATACAAACCAGGAAATATAATAGGTACAGATCCAGTTATAAAAGATAAGTTTATAGGTACACCCTACGAAATACATCCTACAGGATCAACCACAAGTATACATCAAGACTTCTATGTAATGTTCAGCTCTGAGTCAATTGATAATAGATTCCCAGGAAACACTTCATTTGATGCTAATATACATCACCCAAACCTAGTGTGTATAGCTTATAACCTACAAAACTCAAGCAGTAGATGGTCCGCCAGATTTGATGACAGTAACGATTACCACGTTTTTGATCCACTTCCAAACGATGTAATACTAGCAGCATTTGAACAATCAGGTTCTGTAGGAGTTAAAAAAGAAATACATAAATTCTATACTCCACTAAATGGTTTTATTATTGAAGAACCTACAGCAGCAACTACAGAACTTACATTTAAGTATTCTGATTACTCTCCAACTGCTGCGAATCAATGTTTAATCCTTACTTCTAACGTTCTACCTGTTTTAACAAAATCTTACCAAGTAAGAAATGCCGGAACAACCGGAGACATTTACAGCTCCAATGTAGGAGTGGTAATCCCAGTAAGTAGTTCAGCAGCAACAAAAGCATTAGCATTTAGAGATGCTATCGAAAGTTCTAATGCGCAAAAGTATAGATTTGAATTAGAAATTGTAACTAAATTTGAAGACGGAGATACTTTAAGAATAACACAAAAACAGCTTGGAACATCAGGAAACGTGGCAAATAACCCATCTTCCTTAAACAGTGTAATGGCAACCTTCATGTTACATTCTAGTTCATACCCTATCCCTTATTGGAGCGGCGGAAAAAACAAATCAAGAACTAACATAAGACATAACGCTACTACGTTTTATAACGAAGAAGTGAAAACTATGAGTGGTTCCATTACAAAAAATATAGCAGATGAATCTCCAAAATATAATGGAGAACTATCAGGCTCTACTATTACTGTAACTGATGGAGAATTAAATGCTAATAATCCATTTAAATATCTATCTCACCCGGTAACAAAATTTAATATAACCTCAGTAGAGCAAAGTGGTGCCGATGTATTAGAGTCACTATACATAATGGATAGCCTTAACCCTACAGAGTATAATACTAATATTGCTGCATGTGGAGCTTTCACGTTTGTATCAGATGCATATCAATTCTACCACAATGGTACCACATCACCACCCTTAGCAAACGGAAGTGATAAAGTTTATCTAGATATTAACGGTGCTTCAGTTTTTCAAGGAAATGGATCAGGTGATTTCTATAGCGCAGCAATACAGACAGGTAATACAGTAGAAATATTTGCCATGGAGATAGAGACAGATGGAACTATACTCAGTATAACGAACTGTAGTACATTAGACAATACTGCTCCTCTAGCCCCTTCAGCAGCATGGTATAATTCTTCAATAACATCCAACAACGTTACTTCCGTTCCTTACAGAGTATATAACTGCGAGGTAGGTACTACACTGATAGTAACTGCATCAGATGAAAGTAGTAATGAAGTTCATACAGCACTAGGTGCTGCCCAATCATCCGTTTTTGGAAGTGTAAACTGTTCTACCTTATCAGATGGAGACGATATTACACTAAGTGTTAAACTAAGAGATGCAGTAGGGAACGTATCACCAGAATCAACAGTTCATACAGCAAGCCACCACCACGGTAAAGTAATACCTAAACAAGTTGCAGTACCATCAGGATATTCAGGATACTTTGCAATTCGAGAAAGCGGTGTACTATTACTAACACAGTCTGTAAATTACACTGCTAGATATAAAGTCCATGTAAACCACTCTGTAGACTTTAACGGTACAGTCTCAGTAATTTTTGATGGTAATCATACTGGTGCAACTCAACGAACAGCAACCACAACATACGTAAGCGCATCATCAGCAACACCAGGTACATCAAGTGTTGTATTCGACGATTATATAAATCAAGATTTCTCTAGCGTTGATTACGGTAATACTGTATTTGGGTACATATACCTTACTGATACCTTCGGTAACGTAGGAACATACTACACAGCATCCGTAATACACAAACCAGAATATGATTATGATTGGGAAAACGCATCCAACGGAAATACACCACCAACCTATATTAATGTAACCGGTTACGCACAAACAAGTTCTTATTATGTAAGAGCAAAAAACAATGGATCATACGTAGGTAACACGGACTACCAAATGCAAGTACTAGCACCAGGTGGTTGGCTTCAAGCATACAACCCATACTATTCAGTGAATGGAGATCGTACTTATGGAAAAGGGAACAGTAATGTTTTTACAGCCATCGTTACAGAAAATTCTGGAAATAACTCACGATTTGGAAATTTCAATAAGAAAATTACCAAAGACGGTTACACTTACATATTTTCTGACGCTCAAGGTTGGGAACAGGAGGAACTATGTGTTAGTATGGACACCAATATTTTAATGAAAACCGGTAAACAGAAACTAGCTGAAGAGTTGCAGGTTGGAGATATTATTAGGACTCAACATGAAGATACATTAGAGTGGTTTGAAGATATAGTTATACGTAAAGAAATTTCATCAACAGAAAAAGAAACACTAGAAATTGAATTTGAAGATGGAACAGTACTTATAGCTACACCAGGACATAGAGTGTATATAGAAGAAGAAAGTAAATTTATTGCCTTAAGAGATATAAAAGTAGAACAGAAAGCATCAGGAAAGACAATAAGGAGTATAAAAGAAGGGGCTAAACAAAAGGTAGTAAGCCTTACAGTAGAAAAATGTCGTACATACATAAGCAACGGTATACTATCTCACAATACAAAGTAAAGAAAAATAATATAGAATAGTAATATGGCTAACATAACACAATTTGCAAACACAAACCCAAATAATGGAGAAATTAGAGCATTCTATAATGTAGATTCATTGTCTGGAGACCACATAGTACGAGCTCTTACGGTACATGAAAATGCTATTGGAGGTATTGACGTAGTGCCTACATTACAGAACCTCCAGAGTTTAAAAATGAAAATAACAAGCTCAGGAGATTTCAGCTCATTTAAAAAGATATCAGCAACAAAAAAAGGCAACTACTTCTTTATTGATAATGTAGATCTTACATTTGCCGATATATCTTCAAGCTTATCATCATCTGTTGTATTTGATCCATTTATTTCAGAAAACTTTTATAACAATGATTATAACGTATTGATAAGTAATTCAGAAGACATTCGAACAGGTACTAAGAGGTATAAGTTAAATAGATCTGCAGGTACTGTACACCCTTCTAACTTTAACGCAGCAGTTGGAATAGAAGTTAACAGGATCGGATTTGACGATGAGGACCATAATTCATTTGTAAATAATACAGTATTTAACACAACCGCTGGCCAAAGTACTGTTACCACAGCACCAGCTCCATTTAGAAATGATACAGAGGTAGAGGTCTCTGTAACTAGGGACTCAATTGTAAACGCACTAGGTAACGTAAACGGTGCAGTAATATTAAAAGACCCCGAGGAGAAATATAACCACATCTTTACAGTTAAACTTGAGATTAACCCACAGAGTAACTTCTCCGGTACTGGCGAAACACATACATTAGCACTAGTAGAATATACTGACGGTAGTTATTTAAAGACTATCAACCCATATAGACAAGTAATTCCATCTGGTAGCTATGGTGATTTTATATACACCAGAATAAAAGTAATTAATAGCCCAGGAATAAGCTACAGTGGCGCAACACCACTTAAGAGAGTTATAGGAACGATAACATCGTTAGACAAGACAACAAACTATACCGAAGTAAGGTACGCAACACCAGAGTTTACACCTTACGCAGAACCTGCTGAAGTTCAAGATTCTAACTATACATCAATAGGTGTATCTAATGCAAGGTATAGAGGATCTAAAACTTCCAAAGAAGAATTCAGTGGAATAGATTCTGCTATAAACGCCCAAACTATTAATGTATTGAGGTTGACTGAAGGTTCTATATCTAGTTCCTTTGATAACACACAAGCTTACGGTAGATCATGGTTAAATATAAACAGCTTACTAAACGGTATATCAGGTTCAGACGGATTAAGAAAAGAATATGAAAATGCATTTGAAGAGATATCGTTTACAGGCGTCAGAGATAAACCAGCAACAAGAGTTGGAAACGTAGGTGAGTTTTATACCGGTCCAAATGCTTATGAAATAGAAGGGAGTGCAACACACACTTTTGATATATTTGTAGAAGGATACGGTCAGAAAATACTACCAGGAGATTTACTTTCATTTGAATCCGGTTCAGGACTATCAGAAAAGAAAGAGTATATGCAGGTTATATCGGTATCAACAAAGTACGATGCCGGCGGGACAGTAATAAGAGAAGTAAAAACAGTACAGGTACTAAGAGGTAGAGGACCAGATGGAAACGCCAATTTGGACGCAGGTGATAGTGCCAATGATAACCACATAATTTCACTAGCATCAGGAGATAGGCTAATAGACCTACAAGGTAATAGGGTTATACCTTTTTCTAATGCAAAATTTGTACTAAACCCAGACAAAGTAAAAGATGCTCCTGATGAGATGATTATAGTAGAAACTAACAACCAAGGGTTTATATTTAACACATACGTAACAGGATCACAAGACGGTACACTTTAAACATTAAGACTAGGTAGAAAAGATTAAATTAATATATTTATAATAAACAACATTAACAAATGGGATATTTAAACAACGGTGTCGTAACAGTCGATGCAATACTTACAAAAAAAGGAAGAGAGTTACTAGCTAGAGGAGATGGCTCTTTTAAAATAACACAATTTGCTTTAGCTGATGATGAAATAGATTACACACTTTATAATCCCTCTCATCCATCCGGCTCAGCATTCTACGGTGAAGCAGTAGAAAATATGCCTCTACTAGAAGCATTTGCAGATGAAACTCAAGTAATGAAATATAAACTTGCTACTCTACCTAGAGGAACTGCTAAACTACCGATATTAGAAGCAGGTTTCGCCTCTATAACATTAAAACAAGGAGCAGCATTAACAATCACTCCACAGACACTTAACTACCTAGGAGCATCACAAGCGTTTGAATCCAGCGGGTACACTGTAACTATTGCAGATGTTAGACTACTATCCAACTTTACAGGAGTAGGTATTAATAGTGCAGAAGCAGATAGATTAAATGCAAGTACTACTCTAGGTACTAATGTATCTAAAACAGTAGTAGGTACATCGATTAACTTAACTGGTACAACTATCAACACATTATTCGGTACATCCAATACAGCTCTTTCAAGTACTATTTCAATTATAGGAAGAGACAGTGGAGCTAGAATTACTATTCCAATAACAATTACTAAAACAAACTAATAAGATATGTCATTTAAAAAATTTGATAACGAGGATATAGTAGTAAGTGCAGATTCTATCTCATCAGTGTTATGGTCAACAGGAACCTACAACCTAACAGCAGCATTTACTTCGTCCACCCAAGACTCCTCTACAAGTGGGGACTACTACTTAAACGTATACCAAACTGGCTCCGAACTTAACAATGCAGAAGTACAGTACTCAATAGCCTATGGACATAAAGATGGAGCAGGAGCGTCACTATTTAACACAAACGTATCAGGAAAATCTCCTTCAGCAACAGTTTACGGACAGTATCGCTCATTAGTATTAGGAGATGAAGAATCAGACTTTAAATTTGACGGAAAAGTTTCACAAAAAGGTATATTCGCTATATCGCTAGATAGAGCTAGGTACAAAGAAAAATTACTACCAGGTACATTTAACCTTACATTAATTTCGGGATCTTCTACTAGAGTATTAACAGACAATAGCGGAATGGTATCTACAGTAACATATACCGATGCAGGAAGAGAGTACGAAATTATATCAGGATCTAACGGTGTAAGTCACGATGGAGGAACAGGTATTCCAACAGCAGGCTCTTACGGTAAGTTTTTACCAGATGTTGGATTAATAATACTAAACGCACAAGCACTTGATACAGAAATAGGTCCATTAGCAGTTCTAACAGGATCAAGTGATAACAACGGAGCAAATAACGGTATACTATATAATGCAATTAGAGCTGGCGGATCTTTCAAAATGAATGCGGAAGAAACAGTTTCTTCAAATTACATTTTTGTTAGAGTTAGAAACAGTGAATTTAACTATTCAAATAACCCTTCTAATATATCCGGTTCAGGAGAACTTAGACATAATTCTATGATAAATAATCCTCAGTCATATATCACAACAGTAGGGCTGTATAACGATACAAATGATTGTTTAGGAGTAGCAAAACTTTCTAAACCTCTATTAAAAGACTTTACAAAAGAAGCATTGGTTAGAATTAAACTTGATTATTAATGAATGAGCGGCTACAAGAAATTAAACAAACAGGATTCATTTATAACATCCTATACAGCGCATAAACAATTTTCAGCATCTGGTTCACAACACGACGAACTTGGAGTTGAAACATATGTGGGTATATCAGGATCAACAGCTTTTAATATTACAGGAAGTAGTAAGAGGTTAGTAGGTACCGACTATGAACATTACGAAGATTTAGTCTACAGAAGTATTAAACACCTATATTATTCTGGATTTGAGAATGCAGAACCTTCAACAAGTAGTTACGACATATCAGGATCTTCTGTAGAAAATTACTTACAAAGTAGCTATACTTCTCAACAAAGAAGAGATGAAGGACAATTTACCGTTATCTCTATACCGAGAAATCTTATAGGAACTAATATACAGCCTAACAGTATATTACTAAAACCCGGAACCATACCCGATTATGCTACGGATAACTACGCTACCGGATCAACACAATTTAATGATGCCCAAGGTTATTTTGAAGATAATGATGAAACCTATCAAGGCGGTGCTAGTTCGAATAGTGCACCAGACCCTACAAAGTATATAGGTACATATTTAAACAGCACAGATAGTGACTTAACATCTTCTGGATCAATATATAGTGTACCCTGGGGTGTAGAATTAATCGATGATGGTAATGGAAATATACTACTAAGCGGATCAGCAGGAGACTATAGAAGAGTAGTAGGAAATGTAATATATTCTCACGGATTAATTATACTAACTAACCCGACTATAGCAGACTATTACTCTACTTACTTCTCTGGAAGTATTGCATGGAAGGCATCGCACCCTATTTATACACATAACTACCACTGTAATATAAAAGAGAATGAATTTAATTTTTCACAACACCCATCTGCAAAAAAAGACACATCCGGGTCAATATCAGATAATGTTTCAGGAAGTGAATTTCAACCGTATTTTACATCAGTAGGATTGTATAATGAGACAAATGAATTAATCGCCATTGCTAAAATGGCCAAACCTGTGCCGGTTTCTGAGAATACAGAAATGACGGTAGTAGTAAAACTAGATATATAACATGGCTATAGTATTAAGAGCAGACAAAACAACAGCACTAACATACTCAGAGGTAGATAATAACTTTATCTCATTTTTTTATTCTGCATCAGTTAGTAGTAACCAAGAGTACTTAAACCTACACTACACAGGAAGTAGTGGCTTAGGGGTTTCAGCAACACAAATACAAATACCATTGAATCCATATACTGGATCAACACCACCGGTAGGAGGTAACTCAACTACAATACAGTATAACAATGCTGGATCATTTGGTGGAGATGACGATTTTAGATGGAATGCAGGCACCAACACAGTACTACTAGGTGCAAATGCACAACCAGAATCAGATACTAGATTATCAATAAGAGACGGAGGAATTAAAATTCAAAGAACCGCAGCAGTATCTGAACCAGAACTAACATTACAGTATGATGATGGTAGTGTAAACTATAGTAGCAGTTTTAAGTTGAATGAAATAGGAGACGGTAGCTTTAATATTACTAACCATCATTCAGAACCAACAGCAACCCCTTCTTCTGCAGGTATACATTTTATAGTAAACAGGTACAAACCAACTCCTGCTTTAAGTATAAACGGAGACGGATCAATTAGTACAAGAAACGCTAATTCATCTCACGGTGATAATAACCTATCCGGTTCATTAGTTGTAGACGGTAACAACAATAACATAAATGCAAAGTTTAGAGTTGCATATGTTGATTCAAACAGTACTACAGTCCCTTTTACTACGGAAATGAACAATGTAGGTAATCAAAGAGGATTTATGCTAGACGGACCAGATGAAGGTCACGTAATAGTAGGACTTAAATCATTCGGTACTGCTACTACATCACAGACATTTTCAATACTATCAGGACCGCCTACATCATCTAACTTCGATGTAACTTACAACAAGTTAGTAGCAATGTTTAAAGGTAACGGACAGGTAGGTATAGGAACAGATGCAGTAGGAGGTGGGACTTATAAATTAACAGTAGCAGGCGGTATATCAGGGTCTTTTATAGATGTAACAGGAACTGCAACAATAGAAGACGATGCAGAAGTATCTGGATCTTTATATGTGAGTCAAAGCGCTACATTTGATGATACACTTACCTTAAATAGTGTCGCAAACGCTGCTAGTGCTACTAACTATAATTATTTAGTTAGAGAGTCAAACGGTGCAGTAACAAAACAAGTAAATGCAGCACCAATACCACAAGGAGGAATTATAATGTGGTCCGGAGCAGTACAATCACTTCCATCAGGATGGGCTCTTTGTAATGGTCAAATCCAAAACTCAATAACAACACCGGACCTAAGAAATAAATTTATAATAGGATCTAATAACACAACAGGTACCCCAACCACAACAATACAGGGAAGCGGTGCACAATCTACAGGAGGTAACATAAACCACAGTCATGGAGGAAACACAGGCGGTACAACACTAACAACAGCTCAAATACCTTCTCATAAACATGATTATAAGGATTCATACTATATGGAGGTAAATGACCCAGGAGTAGGACAACACAAAGCAATCTCAGGAGTAGACGGTCCGATAGCAGGAGGACCTTACAAAGGTAGTGGAGATACTGATAATGATAATCAGTACGTGTACTATAGAAATGGGGAATCGTACTATACCGGTGGAGCAGGAAGCCATAATCATACAATCACAGCTGATAGTAATATACCCCCTTACTTTGCTCTAGCATATATTATGTATACAGGGTAGTTGTAATCCTGTAAAATTATTCTTATATTTAATAAATGGTAACAATCCCAGGTTGGACATATAACTCAAAATTTATTACATCTATAGACGATATGCCTAAAGGCACTTACGGTTTTATCTACGAAACATTTCATAAACCTAGTGGCAAAAAGTACTTAGGTAAAAAAGTACTATTCTTTGAACGTAATAAAAGACTGGGGAAAAGAGCTTTAGAGGCCCTAAGAGAAGAAAGAAAAGCAAAAGGAATTGGAGGAAGAACACCATTAAAACAGAAAGTAATAAAAGAATCAGATTGGAAGACTTATTATGGATCTCATAAAGATATTTTAAAATACGTTAAAGAAGGTTCCCCAATGGACTTTGAAAGACGTATATTATATTTTGTTCCTAATAAGAAGTTACTTACGTACTATGAATGTAAATATCTATTTATAAACGAAGTGCTGGAGAACCAGGATGCATATATTAACGACAATATCCTAGGAAAATTCTACAGAAAAGACTTTACACTATGAAACTAAGAGATATAATACTTAAAGAAGATAATGAATCATGCCCTGCTGCAACTCAAGATTTAATACTAAACACAAAAAATAGAGACTCAGCAATAAAGGCAACCCATATTCAATACGGTCCACTAAATGTTAACGAACCCGGTAACTACTGGAAAGATATAGCTAAATACTGGAACACTACAGAAGAAGCAGCAAAAGGAACTAACTGTAGCAACTGTGTTGCATTTGATATATCTCCAAGAATGGAAGAATGTATGCCAGGTGTAACATCTGATGAAGATGGAAAACTAGGTTACTGTTGGATGCATCATTTTAAATGCCATTCAGCAAGAAGCTGTAGAACATGGGCAAAAGGAGGTCCAATTGAAAAAGATTCAATATCACAAGAGTGGCAGAACAGAAATACAAAATAATATAATATGATTAAATTAACTGAAATAATAGGTACACCCTCTCTTAAGTATCATATAGATAACAGTCTCTCTTTATATGAGAATGTCTACCGTTATTCTAGCAATAGCTTTATACAATTATTTGCTGAAGCAAGAGACGCTTATAGAGACGGTAAAATTCAACTTAATGAAGAAGACTTAAAGTTAATAGAAACAACAGATATAGGAGAGTATGGAGTATTTAAAGAACAGAAAGTACCATTAGATTTACCTATGATTTATGAAGCAGAGTATGAAGGAAGACAGCTATCACATGAAGAAGAAACTAGATTAGATCTTATAGCTCATAGACAGTATGATGAAGACTTTAAAGACTGTACTGATGAAGAAAAAGACAATGTTTGGAATCAGAGGAATAAAGTAGGTGTAAAGGAAGCTAAGTATAAAGGTAAAGATGTACCTTTAAATAAACCAAAAAGAGGAGGTTCTAAAAAATTCTTTGTTTATACTAAAAACAAAAAAGGAAATGTTGTTAAAGTATCCTTTGGCGGTACAACAGGTTTAAATGTTAAGATAGATGAACCTGGAGCAAGATCATCATTTGCAGCACGTCATAAGTGCTCAACTAAAAAAGATAAAACAAAACCAGGTTACTGGGCTTGTAATATTGGACGTTATTGGAAATCATTAGGTGGAAAAAGAAACTTCTCAGGATACTGGTAGACCGTACTTAGATGACGGCGATATCAGGCACTTCAATCAAAATACAGATGAAGATGAATTTGTTTGGCATAAAGACCGAGAGGATCGGTATGTTGTAGCAACGCATAAAACAGATTGGCAATTTCAATTTGATAACAACCTTCCCGTTTCTTTAGATGATAACAAGCTATTTATACCAAAGGAAGTGTACCATCGACTAATAAAAGGCACAGGAGACTTAACCCTTAAAATAGAACGGAAATGAAATTAAAAAATATTATATCAGAATTGTACGATAAATACAGTAAAGAGGAAAAAGAGTTAGAGGTGGAATTAATTACAGGACTATCCTCAAACTATAGAATAGCAGTTAGAATAGCAGAATACAATCAAGATAGATTAGATAATGATCCGCTGAAAGGAAAAGGATACGGAAGTGTAGAATTCTTACATAAAGACACTTTACCAGATAATGAGTTTAAAAAGGCTATTGATATAATCTCCAAAGAAGGTTACGAAGTAGATTTAGATCAATCCTCTAATTACTTTGACCATGACCCTGGAGAAAGATACTATTACCCAAAAATTAAATTTAAATTCGATATTAAATAATGAGATTATCGCACGTTATTTTAGGTGAAATACTCTACTACGATCCCGGATTTGAAAAAGAAGTAGAGAAAGTAAAAGAACTTGGAGGGAAATATCTAGGCTCAGGAGATTACGGCTCTGCATATCTTTTAAACGGTAGAGTATATAAAGTAACAACTGATTCAATAGAGTTAGAACATGCACACATACTTAAAGGTAAAAAAACAAACAACTTTGCATTTATATACGATGTAGAAGAAATTAATGAGAAGTTAGGAATTATCCAAATGGAAGTGCTAGGAGAATTTAAAGGAGATATTCCTGAAGAATGGATCGAAGCAACTGAAGCAGAAGCACAAAGAATGGGACTCGACCCAGATGAATTAGATATCAGACCATCAAATGTAATGGTTAATCAAAAAAATAAACTGAAATTAGTTGACATTTAGAATTATTTTTCTTATATTATAAGATAATAGTTACGGACAACTACATGGATTATACTTTTTTATTAGGTTCTATTGAAAACCTCTTGGGTAAATCTCACAAGAGAGCTAGAGGAAACCACGCTTTTCATTGTCCATTCTGTAATCATAGAAAACCCAAGTTAGAGATAAATATGGAAACTAACGAGGAAGGACATAACCCTTGGGAATGCTGGGTATGTCAAACAAGAGGCCGTACAATACGCTCACTACTTAAACAGTTAAGGACCCCTCGAGAAGAAGCAGCATTAGTTTTAAAGTACCTTCCAAAAGGGTCAAATATAGAGTATAAGCAGCTATCTATAGTAGAGTTACCAAAAGAATACCAACTACTATATAAAGCTTCTAAATCATCAGTTGTTGCTAACATAGTTAAAAATTACTTATATGAACGAGGACTTACCGACAATGATTTTATTAAATATAGTATTGGATACTGCACAACTGGTGAGTATGGAGGACGAGTTATTTTGCCAAGTTATACTGAGTCCAATAGGCTCAACTATTTTGTTGGAAGAAGCTATGATGGAAACTTCTTTAAATACAAAAATCCTGAAGTTTCTAAAGACATAATATTCTACGAAAATCTTATTAATTGGAATACTCCAATTATACTCTGTGAAGGAGTTTTTGACGCCATGGCTATTAAACGAAACGCTATACCACTTCTAGGTAAAAGTGTATCAACCGAATTATATAAAAAAATATTAACAAGCCGTCTTACAGATATATACATTGCATTAGATGAAGATGCACAAGACGCAGCTTTAAGGATAGCTGAAAAATTTATAGCAGCAGGATTTAAAGTTTACTTAATAGAACTAAAAGGTAAAGACCCTTCACAATTAGGGTTTAAAGAATTTACCAAATTAGTACAGAACGCAGCAGAACTAGACTTTTCTAAAATAATGCTGCAAAAATTAAACCTATGATAAAGCAAGGAATGAACATTCTAGAACAGAATGAAAAAAAGAGATTAGATTTTAACCCGCAATTAAAGCAGATTAATTTCTTAGATAGAAGAGTTTATAAGAGAGGCGAAGGAGTATATTACCCGTCCGTAACAACTATACTTCAGTATATGCCCAAGAACAAGTTTTTTGAGTCTTGGCTTAAAGACGTTGGGCATAACGCCGATCTTATTATGAGACGAGCTGGTAAACAAGGAACACAAGTTCATGAAGCATGTGAACAGCTAGTACTAGGTAAAGAAGTTACCTGGATGGATGATTACGGTAATGCAAAATACTCTCAAATAGTTTGGGAAATGATATTAAAGTTTGCTGACTTCTGGAGAACACATAAGCCGGAATTAATATCTGCTGAAGACTTTGTATGGTCGGATGAACACAAATATGCAGGAACAGCAGATTTGGTAGTAAAAATGCACGGAGAAATATGGCTATTAGACATCAAAACATCAAACTCAGTACACAAGTCTTTTGATTTACAGCTTTCAGCTTATGCTAAAGGTTTAGAAGAAGCAAAAGGAATAAAAATACAACGTACAGGTATAATATGGTTAAAAGCTCATTCTAGAGGACCATCAAAACAGAAAAACGTAATACAGGGAAAAGGATGGAAAGTCCTACAGATAGATGAAATAGAGGAAAATTTTGAACTGTTTAAAATGATATATAAACTATATTCATTAGAGAACCCTAATACAGAACCTATTTATAATAGTTACCCTACAGCACTAAAATTATAACATATGAAGAAATCATTATTATTATTACTAGTATTATTATTAGCAGGATGTTCATCAACATGGCATGTAAGTACAACGGGCCACGATCCAATATACAGCATAGAAGGATCAGATGCAGAAATAGTAGTAATAAATAATGAATTTGAATTACAACGTTTACTTAGAACAGATATTAACTTCAGATTTGATTTTGCCCAATATGCCTTAAGTCAACCTATTTCATTTGATTGGAATAATCGTATTTTAGGTAACAGGTATAATCGTTATAACCCATATTGGGGTTATGGTTCTTACTGGAACAGAGATCAAATGTGGAATGATTGGGTTTGGGGATTTACACCTCATAGATGGTCACCATTTGGATATGATAGATGGGGGTATAACAATTGGGGGTATGCCTGGAATAACTATGGTTGGAACAATTATGGGTGGAACAATTGGAACTATTATACTAATTATAATAGAGCATGGAATACAACAAATACTTATGGCAGAAGAGGCATAAACAGTAATATTTCAGGTAGAGTAGTAAGCCGAAATATAGAAAGAACTCAAACAGTAGACGACATTGCAGATTTAATTAAAGTAGAAGTAAAGAACCGAAGAATAAATAACACGAGAAATGATAAAACTATCAACACTAATACTAGAAGACAGGTCCGCACCCAAAGCAGTGATAATGGCAGGAGGAGCAGGATCAGGGAAAACGTATCTACTCAACCAGTTAGGCTTGGACAGTCTAGTTCAATTCAACCCAGACAAGTATATAGAAGACAAAACCCACCAGTATTACAACAAACTAGGACCAGCAGCCAATCAAACGTCCAAAGACGCAATGGCAGCAGTAGAAGAAAAAACTAGCTTTGTTTGGGACACAACAGCATCAGGAGCAGGATTTCAAAAAAACCTAGATAAAATACTTGCCTCAGGATACAAGGTATATATGGTTATGGTATATACTCACCCCATGATCTCATATGTTTCTAACTTTATGGCTAGGGAAAGAAATATCCCTGGTGATTCTGTATTCGCTACCTGGAGAAATGTATATACTAAAATAGAAGATTTTAACAAGCAATTAAAAGGTAATCTATCTATATTTGTTAGTGATAGAGGCGGTAAGTACCAAAAAGAAGTTGAAGGATTTGACAAAGCTGCTAAAAACGGTTTGAATGGAGTAAAAGATTATTTAGATAAATTTAATCAAGATAATAACACCGGCGGTTCTTCATTCTTTGTACCAGTAGAAATGACACCTGAAGAAGAACAGCAGTTTATAAAAGATGCCGGAAGTATAAGTTGGGATAAAAATAATAGATCAGAAGATAAAGCAATTAAAAATACCTTTCTCAAAGCTTACAGAAAAAACGGAACCGGCCCAGGGCAAGATAAACTTGCTGCTGCTGTTAAAAAATATAGAGAGAGCAGTATTAAAAGGAAAGAAAAAGGAGATCAGGTACTAGATAATATAGTAGATATGATATATAACCCAACATTCCAAGAAAAATTAAAACACTCCTCAGTAGGAGAAATAGATCAAAAAGTACAAACATTTTTAGCATGAAAAAGTTAAAACAAATATTTTGGGAATATTGGATTAAACCCTGGGGTCAACCAACACACGAAACAATATGATAGCATTATATCCAGGCGCATATAAACCTCCACATAGAGGACATTACAACGTAGTAAAATCACTATTAGACGGAACATATAACGGTTCACTATATAATAAAGACAATTATAAAGAAACTGGTGCTTCACTTCTAGGTGGCAGTAACGGTGAAAAACCGGATATAGATAAAGTTATAGTTTTTGTAGGAGCAGGTGAGAGAAACGGTATATCCAAAGATGAATCGATGTATATATGGAATATTTATGCTAAGTACCTAGGTAATGTTGAGATAAGAGACGGAGGGAGTAACCCAATGTTCGCAGCTAAGGACTATGCACAAGCTAACCCTGAACAAGAGTTTGCATCAGTAACAGGTATAAGAGGAGAAAAAGATTTTGTAGATTTGAGAAGAGTTACTACCTATAAAAACGCTCCAAATGTGAAAGGATTAGCACTAGCAGCAAAACCCGGATCAACAATTAGAGCAACAGATTTTAGGAATAATATACTTTCAGGTAATTTAGATACGGTTTTAGATTTTTTTCCTGAAGACTTATCTAGAGAAGAGATACTAAATATTCTCACAGGATTAAAGGATAAAATAGTAGCAGAAATTTTAACCTCAAATCTAGGAGGAATTATAGATGAATACTTCGCACCTGAAGAACCTGCTATTAAAAATACCCCTGTAGAAAGTAAAAAGAAAAATGACACAGATAACCTATACAGGTACCTATCTAGACTGATACCCAACAATGCTTCTATAAAATATAATAAAAATACAATCACAGTTGGATACCCAGAACTTAATGAAAGCACAGAGAAGAAACTAGAATTAAAAGATTATATAAGTTCGCTATTAGAGTATATGTTAGAACGCAAAATGAATATACTACCGTTGCCGGAGGTAAAAATTAAAAAAGATCCAATAGAAGCAAGTAATTTTTTCGGTAGAACAGCTTACTACAGTCCTGCATTAAAAGAAATAGTACTCTTTGTAGAAGGGAGACACGATAAGGATATCGTTAGGTCTTTTTCCCACGAGATGATACACCATATGCAGAATATTGAAGGAAGGTTAGGACGTATAGATACTTCAAACACTAATGAAGACGGGTACTTAATGGAAATAGAAAAAGAAGCTTACCTTCTAGGTAACATAACTTTCCGCAATTGGGAAGATAGTTTAAAGAATTTAGATGGAGATAAATCTATTAAAGAAAATAAAACTATAACAGAAGGTAGGTATGATGCAATTACCACCTACCTAACTAATAAGAGTATAGAAGGTGTAAAGAATGCTTTAGCAAAAAAAATAAACCACTACAAAGAGGGGCATTTTGGAGATGTTAAAACCGAATCTGCTCAAATAGCAATGAAAAAAGTAGTAGAGGACTCCTACCCAATAGTAATACTATCACTACCGGACGATATAGATAAAGAATTTCAAAAAGAATCAGATGTAGAATTTGACTATGACTTAAAAGCTATATTTGTTAAGGGCTGTGATAGTATAATGAGAAACGGAGGAGCTTCTAAAGGAGGTTTTGACTCTACAGATTCCTGGATTCAACCTAAAGTTGAATTAGAATTTGTGCTAGACCCGTACAATTTTCCTAGAGATTTTGAAGAATTATCAGCTCAAATAACAGATGTGTTAAGGCACGAAATCGAACACCTTACACAAGCAGGAGGAAATGAAAGAAGTAAATCATTCGGTAAAGATGCCCAATTTAAAGGTATATTCGGCACAAGTAAGGAGAAAGAATTTAGAGAGAAAATTAGATCCGGAGATATTAAAAATGGGTATAAATACTTAACAATACCTTCTGAAATAGATGCAAACATTCAAGGACTGTACCTTTCAGCTAAGAAAGCAAAGCGTCCTTTTAAAGATGTTGTAGATCAATACCTTTACGATTTTACAGAGCAATATGATGAAAACGGTGATCCATACCTAACTAAACAAGATGTTGAAGATGTTAAGAGAGTATGGTCATTGCGACTTAAGTCACTAGGTATTAAAGAAAAACTGTAAAATTAGTTGGTAATTACAAAAAAAATTCGTATATTAAGTAAGAATAGTATAAACTAAAAAAAAGGTTATGAGTACAAGTATAGTAGATTTATTAGATGCACACCCACCAACAGTAACAGAAATTACATCAAAGTACAAGATATACTGCGATATGGACGGAGTATTAACGGACTTTGAAAAAAGATTTTTTGACAAAGTAAATGAGGTAGGTCCCGACTACTATCCGCTCAAGGATATAAAAAAAGTAATTAAACCAAAAGATTTTGAAGCAATATTTGGTATGACCGAATTCTGGAAATTTATAGATCAGATAGTAGGTGTATCATTTTGGGTAGGAATGGACTGGATGCCAAGAGGAAGGGAACTGTGGAATTTTATATCTAAGTACAATCCATCCCTCCTTACCTCACCATCAAGAGATAATACATCTAGACTAGGTAAAAACCTTTGGGTTAAAAATCAACTTACTCCAAAACCGAAAGTAATATTTGCATACTCGGCAAATAAACAGAATTACGCAAACTCTACCTCAATACTTATCGACGATAAAAAGTCAAATATAGAAGAATGGAGAGCAAAAGGAGGTATAGCGTTTAGGGTAAAAGGAGGAGATATAACAGAAGCATTAAATGGTCTTAGAGAATTAGGGTATGAGTAGTAAACTAAAAAAAGAGTTTAAAAAAGCTGATGTAGAACGAATGAGAAATCTTATTAAAAAAGATTATACTGCATCTACTAAATCACAAATAGGATATAAAAAACAATCTACAGTACATATAGAAGGAGAGATATGGGAGGAGAATGGTAAACAGTGGACAATAAAGAACGGTGTTAAACAGAACGTAACAAAATTTGATTCAGCAAAAAAGGCGATGCAAACACCCCTTACCTGTCCAAAGTGTAGCGGAACAATGAAATACTACCTAAGTAAAGAAACATATAAAAAATCAAAAATGTGTTTTAGCTGCTATATGGAATACACAGAAGAGCTAAGAAAAAACGGACTATTCGATGACTACATTAGAAGTGTTAATAAAGGAAATATTAAGTACTTTATAAAAGCTTTTGAACAGAAAATTAAGCACATAAATGATTCAAGCAAACAGACGTTTGTTACAGAACAAGGAGATATAGAAGACTGGAAAGGTAATGAAACAGAATCAAAAAGAAAAATTACTAAAGAATTACAAGAGTATATTGACTTTTTAAAACTTAAGCTGGAATAGGCTATATTTATAAGAAATATATATATATTCCACATCAGTTAATATGACACAGAAAGATTTACTTGAATCAGTACTACAGGAGCTAGTTCACATAAAAAAGCATATGCCGAATGGTGAATTAAAGATTATGCTTAAAGATGTAAAAGCTTTAAAAGAAGACATGTCGGACCTGAAATACACATTACTAAACCCAGAAGACGGTACAATAGTAAAAACTAATCAAAACTCAGCTTTTCGCAGAAGGATGGAAGAAAACGAAAAAGATTTTTTTAATAAACTTCAAGAAATACAAGATCTAAAAAAATGGAAAGACAGTGTACAGAAAGCTCTTTGGATAATATTTACAGTTCTAGCCGGAGTGGTAATCAAGCTGCTATCTGAAGTAATACGTTTACAGTAATGAATAAAGATACTGTAAGAAATATAGTTAAAGAATCACTAAGAGATTGGTTTAAAAAAGAAAAATGGGTTCGTATTTCTTCGTCTGGTAATATAGCTGGGGATTGTGGAACATCAAAGAATAAAAAGAACCCTGATAGGTGCTTACCAAAAGCAAAAGCACAAAGTTTAACAAAAGGCCAAAGAGCCGCTACTGCTGCCAAAAAAAAGAAAGCAGGAGCTAAAGGACAACAAATCGTGAAAAATACTAAAAAAGCAAAAGTAAACGTTGAAGACGTTAAAAATCTAGTTGTAGGAATGTTATATGAAATGAAAAGCAACATGGTTACTTTAGGATATGATCTAGAAGCAATACAAGATGTTGTAGATCACTTAAGAAGTAATTATAAAGAAGGTCAAGATTATGAACTTCATATTGGAAGAGGAGATGATTTACCTAATGCTATTACCTTCCCTAGAGGAGAATTCAGAGATGATCATGATTTAAATGATATGCTTAATTCTGCACAAAGCGATGAAGATAGATATGATGCAATGACAGATGATAATCTAAATGAGAAAAAAGATGATAGGTGTACAAGATTGGCAAAACAAAAATACGACACCTGGCCATCAGCATACGCATCCGGAGCAGTTGTTCGCTGCCGTAGAGGAGATATATGGAAAGAGAAATAATATTAATATTAAAATGGCACCAAAATTAAAACCAAGTTCTAAGGAATATAAAAAAGACAGTAACGGTAGGATGACTAGTAAATGGAAGTGGAAACACTATACAGTAGCTAGTGCGTCTACAAAAGACCTATTAAAGTATTTGGAAAGTCCTTCTATGAGTAAAAAGAAAAGAGTAATAAGCTCAGAACTTAGAAAAAGAAATGCAATATAAACGGCATGAATAGAAGCGATTTAAAAGATATAATACTTGAAGTGCTTTATGAAGGTCCACATGATCCGGTACAACCGGGTATATTAAAAAAGAGAATTGGAAAATTATCTTGTTCAAAAGTACGAAAAGAGAAAGGTAAATTAAAAGATAAAGGAACACATTTTGCAAAAGCATTACAGAGGTACCTAAACTACCACTGTCAATAATACAAGTATTTAATAAAAAGAATCTATTTATTTATATAGCTATAAAATTAAAAGAAACTAACATGACCTACAACGAGCTTAAAAAACGCTTAATTAAGGTAGAAACTGCTTTAAAAGATTTGAACACAAATAAAGGTTCAAAGCACTCAACTACATTTGTTAAAGAAACCACAGTTAAACTTAATACACTAAAAGAATCTATACTCAACAAACTTTCACTACTGAAAGAAGAAAACGGCACAGTACGTACAGATGATGAAAGAAAAGCAGAGAAGCTTACTAAACAGGGAGTTAATGTAGACTTAGTAGATAAAATAGAAGAAAACGAAGACACTACCATAGAATTCTCAGTTAACGATATGAGAAATATGATAACTCAAGTAGGTAGAGCGCTAACTAAATGTTTAAAGACACTAGGAGATGAAGTTGCAAGAATTAAAGCCCATCGTTTAGAAGAAAATTCATTTGATATACATGTTATGTATAAAGGTGAAGCAGGAGAAGACGAATTTGCATTTCATATTCAAGACGGTAATCTTCATCTAGCAGATTTTTCTTTTAATAAAAAATTAGTTGATGTAGGAGTAAAACCTTCCGGTGAAGCATTTATAAATGAAGATGTGCTGAAAAACGAACTTATGAAGCATTTTAAATCTTTAAATGAAGCTAATAATTTAAAAGAAAATGCTTCTAGAAATTTAGATGAAATATTTGGAGCACTAGGATATAGACAAGGTTTTGATGAATTTATAGAAGATAATCCTGGCTGTGTTGAAGTAATAATGGAATGGATAGGTTCTATACCGGAATTTAGAAGTAAATTAACTAATGAATATGAAGCAGATGAACTAGAAAGATTAGGTTTTTACGATTTTGATGAAGATGACTTTAATGAAATGATAAAAGAATCACTCAATCCAGAAGTATCTAATAAAGTCAATCAATTTATTAAAGCAATGGCTAAGAGATACGAATATGAAGAGCAAGATGCTGTATATGCTATCATGGCAGCTTTAAAACAAAGAAAATTTGATGGACTAAATGAAGACCTTTCAATGAAGATTGGTAAAGTTGTAGCTATAAAAAAATACAGTGCAGCTAAGAATCAAAAAGTACCTGTAGATGTAAAAATAACTGACTATATTAAAAAACCAGGCTCAAAGGATTTTGTAGAATATGAACTTAAAGGTAAGAAAAGAAAAGTTTCTATTGATGTATTCAAATCTTCTTTAGCTGAAAATATGGTTGCAGATAAGGATATAGCAAAAGAGATTAAAAAACTTGAAGCTGAAAATCCAAAAGGATTTGCAAAAGAAATCTCAAGGTTAAAAGCTAGACAAGCCGCTATAGATTTAATGAAAAAAACTAAAAATGAAGTATTAAAAGAATTTACCGATAATAGATTTAAAGGTTCAGAAGTAATAGATGATGCTAACAAAAGAGGTCCTGATATGTTCGGTAAAGGAATATTTGCAGACTTACTTCCTAAAGGAGTAGCAAGTGAAAACGATGCCGTTGAAGCTTTAAAAGCACACGATAAGAGTCCTATCAAAGCTAGAATGGGTCGATATGCACCAATGTTTGTTCACGTTCAATATCATAATTTAGAACATGAAGGTGAAGAATACCAGATGCATCAAACACAATATTACAACAGTAACTTTAAAGACAGAGATCCAAGCTTTAATCCTGGAGTATCTAAAATTACTTTATTTAAAGACCCAGAAGGAGAAGATACTAATCTAGGTACTATTATTGTTAAAACAGATCAATACGTACAAGATTTAAGAAACTTACCTGGATTAGGGAAAAGAGTTAGCGAAGCAGTTAATGAATTAGATGGCAATAAATCAAAAGAGTTAGTGAAAAAAGCAGTAGCAGATATTAATGGAGCAATGTTTAAATTTAGACATTCAAATCCATTAAAGATGATTGCTGCTAAAGATAAAGACTTAAAGGCTAAATTAGATTCAATGCATAATGCTATATTTGACCTGGAGAAAGTATTAAAAGCTAAAGATTTATTCGAAGCTACCAGAAAGGACTTAAGAATAGGTTCATCAGTATCAAAACGTAGAGCAAAAGCAGAGCTAAAGAAACCTGGAAATGATGGTTCTAAAGTATACGGATTAGATAAAGACGGTAAGAGAGTTCATATTAAGAGTATCAATGACGTAGATAAATTTAAGAAGTTTGAATTAGATGCTGACTTGAATGAAGCAACTGGAGGTCAAATTGAAGTAGGAGATTATGTTAAAAATCAACACGGTAATATTTACCAAAGAGTAGACGGAAAAGTTGGTAGACATGATGCTTACGTAAGAGTTACTAACGGTAAAGCCGGAAAAAAGAAAACTGGTTTACATGACTCTTTTAAACTAACCTTAGTTAAGAAGGATGATATAAATGAAAGTAAAGCAATAATCACTTTCAAAAATGATTACGAAGTTAAAATGAACACGGGTGAAGGGTATGACGGTGATTTTGAATATTTTGAAGCAGGAGAAAGAGAACAAGTTTATATCTTAGATAAAAATGATAAAAGAACGCATGTTGAATTTGGTGACGGAACTAATGCCTTTATCCCATCAGATGTAATATCAGTCCAAGAAAAATCTTTAAATGAATTTGTAGGTAAAGAATTAGAAGACAGAAATAATCCCCTATATGACAAACTAGTAGCAGGACAAGGCAAATCAGAAACAGTGGAAGGTGAAATACTAAGAGCTATTAATAGAGTAGCTTACCGTTATTATAATGATGGGGACAAATACTTTGAAGGATACGGTACAGAAACAGCAGGACCAGCACATTCATTCTTAGTCAACGCTAACCATCCTTTAAAATCAGCAATGTCTTCAATTTTTGATGAACCTTCTGGGGATAGTTCTTATGAAAGAATGCTGAAAGATGCTTTAGGTATAATTTTAGATTATATTGAATCAAAACAAGGCAAATACACCCCCAATAACGTAGGCGATATATTTGACTATGAGCCTGAATTTGAAGATAATGAAGATGATTATGATGATGATCCTTGGGGATATAACGACGAAGAAGACGATGATTACTACAATGAAGTAAAAGGTAACAAATGTGCCTGCAAAAAACAAACTAAATGTAAATGCTCAGTTACTATCAAGGCATAGACGATAATAAAAATAATACTAGCAAATAAGATATGCATAAATTAGAAAAACTAATACTAGAAAGCTACGCTGAAATTTTAGGTGAAGAAGAGAAAAAAGTACTTCGATTAAGTGACTTAACACCTGTAATGAGAAAAGCACTAGAAAAGAGATACGGTAAATCTATAGATCCCGATAAAGATTTTGTTAGTACGGATCTAGAAACATACTACTTTACTAGCGGTATTAATAAAGAAACAGGATCAATAGATCATAAAGTATACGATCTTCCTTCTTTTCAAAGCTTATACTTTGGATATTCAGACATTATAGATGATGTAAAACAGCTAATGAGAGTAGCAGATGTTAGAAATGATAAAGCTGCAAGAGAGTTATTTGAACTTATTAAATCAAATTTTAGACAGATACAAAAGTACCTTAGAACAGAAAGACCGGATCAATACCAACTCATGAAAACAACCAGGTCTTTAGAGGAAAACATATCAGCTCTAAAAGAGTATAGGTTGTCAATAGGCAGTAAAGAAGTAGCTAGAATAAATAAAGTAGGTTTAAATCCTGAAGACTGGACAGTAACTTTTGTAGACGGTACAGAAGAACCTTACCTGAACCACTTGAGAGAAATAACTGATATTAACGACCCAGTACTTATCAAAACTAGAGCTGCTAGAAAAAGAGCAGCTGATATGAAAAAACTAGATGATTATAAAAAATCACCAGAAGGTAAAGCAGCAGCTAGAGCATTTGCTAGTAAAGAAAGTAGAGAGGTTAAAGCTAGAGAAATAGTTCGTAAGTTAAAAATCAAAAGAGCTCAAGTAGAAAGAGAAATGGAAAATGATCCAGGTACCGAACCTCAAGGAGGTCCAGTATCAGATATGTACGGGGATCAATTAAATAAAATTGACAATGCTATCGAAAAAGCAGCATCTGTATATAGTAAACCTATGGACTACGATACAGCAGTCGGTAAAGTTAGTGAAAACGACAAAGGACGTCCATTAGGAGAAGTTATTGACAGTCAATTTATTGCTAGGAATAGAGATAGCGTAGTTGCTCATATAGAAGAGTTACTAGATGATATGGGAACTTCAGAAGTAGCAATGGAATATCTTGGATACTCTGAGGAAGAAGCAGAGGATGCTGATCACACTGTAAGAGCAGATGCAGCTAATAAAATTGCTAACGATCCAGAATTAGCTTCAGAGTTTTTAGATGAAGACGATATTAAAAAAATAAAATCAATTAACTTAAAGGAAGGTGAAGGAGATGATCATCACTATATTAAAGTAAAAGCAAATGATTATAAGAAAGCTATGGCTATTTTAGATCAAAACGTAGATACAACTTATGTTAAAATGGATGTTGTTGATAACGACGGAGCTGGCAATGTAATAATATACTTTACATTTAGACATGAAGACGGTTTTGACGACATGTATGACGATTCAGGAAACCCAGATTCAGAATTCTACCAAGAACCAGAAGAAAATCCAAATTCATTTGTTTACGACGCAGCTATGGACTTAAGAGCTAATGATATTACTATAGTAGACACTTCTGCAGATATAGATGAAGCATTAAATGAAGAAGCAGGATCGGAAACAATATTAGAAGATGCTACAGACATAATGCTACAAAAATTCCCAACATTAAAAGCAACATTAATAAGACTTCAGACAGAAGACTTTAAAGAATTTGTTAATAAAATTGATTGGATATCTCCTAGACCAACGGAATTTAGAATTAACCTAACCAATGGACAGGATTATATTTTAAAGTGGACAGGTAAAGGGTTTGAAGCTCAGATACAAGGTAAAAGGTACTTCCTGAATAAAATAAATGAGTTCCAACAAGCATTGGATAAATTAGCAATTTTATATAAAGAAGGTCCAATGGGAGAACCAGAAGAACCAGTAGAACCAGCAGATACCGATAGTGGATCTTCCAGTAGCGGAGGAGGAGACTTCCCCGGAGAAGAAGGCGGCGGAGATTCCGGAGTTGATGCTCCAGAAGGAGATGATACAGCAGATATTGGCGATGAAGAAGGTGGAGCTGATTTAACAGACGAACCAGTTGATTTTGAAGAACCAGCTGAAGAACCAGAAGTATAAAACAAAAACAAAAACAAACACAATGGATAATTTTGATTTAAGAAAATTTTTAGCTGAAAATAGAAAACCAGTTAACGAAAACCCACAAGATCACAGTGATGAAGAGGAGTTAGAATTAGATGCCGACTACGATAAAGGCGGTAAATACTACAGTGAAGATGGAGCAGAAGCTTTCAGGATTCAACCTTTTAAACTGAATAATATTGAATATACTAAACACGAAGCAAATCGTATGGGTAGGTATATTGTAGGGTTAGAAGGTGAAGAACTTAAAAAATTTATTTCTGATTATATGGGAGCATGGGAAGCAGATAAAGGAGATACAGAAGCCGGCCGTACTTTCAAAGAAGAACTAGATGCATAATGAACCTTATAGATAAAGTCATATTAGAATGGTCATATAAGACTAAAAAAGGATACCCTGACATTAACAGTCAAGAGGATATGTCTTTGTTTGAATCTATATTTGGTTTTAAATTATATGAGACACCACTATCTCCTGGTGAACTTGCTAAAGTTTCCAAAGACGGAGAAAATAAAGGTACGAAAAGAATTGATATACTGATAAGTAAAATAAAGAATAGCCAACCTTTAAAGTTAAATGATTCCGAAGAGACTTTTTTAGTTCATGATCCTAAAGGAGAAAAAGTAGCTGAGTTAGAAAATTGGGATGAAACTAAAGGAAGGGTAACTTTAACTAATAAAGAAGGAGACTCAATTACTACTTCTAAGTTGGAAAAAACATCTGAATTTGGCGGAGGAAAAGGCTCAGGTGGAGGAGCACTTAATACCGATCTTCAAGAATCCGCACAATGCTTAGTTAATGCAATAGCTTTTAGACTTAAAGGAAGTGCAATAGATGAGAAAGATTTAACAAAAGAAAATTTAATAAAAGCTCAAAAATACACATCAACTACTTCAAGCTTAGAGGAGATAGTACTTTTTATAGAGAGTAGAGAAGATTGGATTCAACCTCTAATAGCAACTGCTAATAAGATACTAGAAGTAGTAAACAAAACAAATTTCGAGTTCCATAGAGGATCGGATTTCGTAAACAAACTATATGGTGCATGGAAAACAGCTAGGAAAAAGGGAGGACTTGGAAGAATAGACGACAATAAATGGAACCCAGGAGACATCTGGGCGGTTGATACTTCAATAAAGGGAATAACTTTTGAAACTGATTTAACTGATTTAAATAATCAACTTATAGATTTATATAGGAATAAATCTTTAGTTGGTATATCTCTTAAAAAAACTTCCACACCTTCTTCTAAAGTATATAATTTTGAAAAACAAGAAGCACCTGGTACATTTAACGGTGAATATAACGCTTCTTCAAAATCTTTAGATGTTTACCTATACTTTACTAATGGAGCTAAATTACAATTAAGAGACTTTGGTAGTTTCCAATTCCAGGGAGAATTAAAAGGCACAGAAGCAGCAGGAGGTAAAATTGGTGGAGGTCCATTAAAAATGTTCTTAGATAGAAATAACCTTGGTCCAATACCAACTAATAGTGAAGCAAAAATAATGGCTAATGATCTTAATGATAGTTTTATTGAAAGATTTAGTTACTTATTAAAGAAATATACCGGTATTAATCCTAGTAGAGAAGATATTGAAAATACATTTACTAAACAATTTATATTTTCAAAATACCAAGCTTTAGAAGTTCTAGATGCTTTTAAGACCGGGAGTGAAGAAGATGTTAAAAATGCATCCTCGGACGTATTACTTTATGCAGGTAGCCAAAGCTCTATCTCTTCAGTGTACGTAAAAATAAGTTAGTTATGGCAAAAGACATAAAAAAGATAATAGCACAAGAGTATATCAAGTGTGCTAAAGATCCAGCATATTTTATGCGGAAATACTGTTATATACAGCATCCTACTAGAGGGCGTATATTATTTAATCTATATCCATTTCAGGATAAAGTATTACACTTATTTAGAGATCATCAATACCTAATTACTCTTAAATCTAGACAGTTAGGTATATCTACTTTAGCTGCAGGTTATTCTCTATGGCTTATGTTATTTCATAAAGATAAGAACGTACTTGCTTTAGCAACAACTCAAGCTACTGCAAGAAACTTAGTTTCTAAAACTATGTTTATGTACGATCAATTGCCAAAATGGTTAAAGCTACCTGCTTTAGAAAAAAATAAACTATCTTTAAGACTAAAGAATGGATCAAAAATTACAGCTAAATCTTCTAACGCCGATGCTGCAAGATCAGAGGCAGTATCACTACTACTTATCGATGAGGCAGCCTTTATTGATAACATTCAAGAAACGTTTACAGCAGCACAACAAACCCTAGCAACTGGTGGTCAATGTATGGCATTATCGACTCCTAACGGGATAGGTAACTGGTTTCACCAAACATGGGATAAAGCTGAATCAGGAGAAAACAGTTTTGTACCTATTAGACTACCTTGGACAGTTCACCCTGAAAGAAACGAAGAATGGAGAATACAGCAAGATGCAGATCTAGGTCCACGAATGGCAGGACAAGAATGTGACTGTGATTTCTTAGCATCAGGAGATACAGTATTTGAACCTGATGATATGCTCTTTTACGAACAAACGTACCAAAAAGATCCACTAGAAAAAAGAGGAGTAGATGGTAATTTATGGATATGGGAAGGAGTAGATTATTCTAAAACGTATATGGTCGTTGCCGATGTAGCAAGAGGTGACTCTGCAGATTACTCAGCATTTCATATATTTGATATAGAAAATTGCGTCCAGGTAGGTGAATACAAAGGTAAACTTTCCCCTAAAGATTATGGAAACGTACTAGTAGGAATAGCATCAGAATTTAACGATGCTTTACTGGTAGTTGAAAACGCTAACATAGGATGGGCTACAATAGAACAGATACTAGAAAGAGAATATAAGAATCTATACTATAGCTCTAAATCACAAATGGAAACAGTAGAGTCTTATATGACTAAATACGAAAGAGACAAACTAGTACCTGGATTTACAATGTCAGTTAGAACTAGACCCTTAGTAATAGCTAAGATGATTGAATACATTAGAGAAAAAGGAGTTACAATACAGTCTAAAAGGTTAATAGGTGAGATGAGAGTATTTGTATGGAAAAATGGTAAACCACAAGCACAAATTAACTACAATGATGACCTACTTATAGCATGTGCTACAGCACTTTATGTAAGAGATACAGCATTAAGATTAAGACAACAAGGAATGGATCTAGCTAGAGCTCAACTATCATCATTTCAAAATTTAAACGCTCAAAACAAAGGAGTCATAAGATCAGTTGGAAACCAGCAAAATAATCCGTATATTGTAGATAATGGCTATGGACCCGAAGATATTTCTTGGTTACTTTAAACGAGCTATTTATAATAGATATACTAATAAAACAGAGCATTAATGGCTGATACTTCTCTTTTTGGGAGACTAAGAACACTCTTCTCCTCCGATGTAATAATAAGAAACGTAGGTGGCGACCAGCTTAAGGTTGCTGATATAAACAATATACAAACAACAGGTAATTTTGAAACAAATTCACTAGTTGATAGATTTAGTAGATTGCACATATATAATAATAAAAATATATACAATCCAAATCTAAATTACCAAACCCTAAGAGTACAGTTATATTCTGATTACGAAGCAATGGACACCGATCCTATAATAGCATCAGCATTAGATATTTTAGCAGATGAAGCAACACTTAAAAGTGATCAAGGAGAAGTACTCTCAATTAAGTCATCAGATGAAAATCTACAAAGAGTACTTTACAATCTATTTTACGATGTATTAAATATAGAATTTAACTTATGGTCATGGGTTAGAAATATGTGTAAATATGGAGACTTTTTTTTAAAGCTCGAAGTTGCTGAAACATTCGGAGTATATAACGTGCTTCCTTACACAGTCTATAATATGGCAAGATATGAAGGACTCGACCCAGAAGATCCAGGAAAAGTCCAATTCGCAATAGACCCAGATGGTATTATGGCTTCAAACGAACCTACGTACGTACCTAAAAGAGATAGTAATGCAATAGTACTAGACAATTACGAAGTAGCTCACTTTAGATTATTATCAGATACTAACTACCTACCTTATGGTAGATCATACATCGAACCAGCTAGAAAAATATTCAAACAACTTACATTAATGGAAGATGCGATGCTGATACATCGTATAATGAGAGCACCAGAAAAAAGAACTTTCTTTGTAAACGTAGGATCTATACCTCCTGCAGAAGTTGATCAGTTTATGCAAAAGACTATCAACACAATGAAAAAAACACCTTATGTTGACCCTAAAACAGGGCAGTATAATTTAAAGTTCAATATGCAGAATATGATGGAAGACTTCTACGTACCTGTAAGAGGAGGAGATGCTTCTACTAGAATTGAAACAACTAAAGGACTGGAATACGATGGAACAAACGATATAAACTACCTACAGGCTAAAATGTTTGCCGCTCTTAAGGTACCTAAAGCATATTTTGGATATGAAGGAGATTTACAAGGAAAAGCTACTTTAGCAGCAGAAGATATAAGATTTGCCCGAACTGTAGAAAGAATACAGAGAATATTAGAATCTGAATTAACTAAGATTGCGTTAGTACATTTATATACACAAGGATTTACTGGAGAAAGTTTAACAAACTTTGAAATAGCGTTGACTAATCCGTCTATTATATTTGAACAAGAAAAAGTAGCACTACTTAAAGAGAAGGTTGATTTAGCTAATCAAATGAAAGACTCTAAACTATTTTCAACAGATTATATATACGATAGTATATTTAATTTATCAGAAGATAAGTATAACGAAATGAGAGATCTAGTAAGAGAGGACTCTAAACGAACCTTTAGATTAGGTCAATTAGAAGCAGAAGGAAACGATCCAGCTAAATCTGGACGCTCTTACGGTACCCCTCACGACTTAGCATCTATGTACGGTAGAAGAGCAACCTCAACAGAAAAAGGAAACAGCCCAGGAGAAGTACCTCCAGGATATAGCGAAATAGGACCTGAAGGAGGTAGACCAAGAGAAAAAATGTCCGTTTACGGTACTAATAAGGACCCATTAGGAGGTAGAGATAGATTAGGAGTACACGGAATGCACGGAGGATTTGACTCAGATAATGAAAACGTAATGGAATCTAACAATCTTCTTACACAAAAAGTATACCATCAAATAAAAGATTCATTCAAACAAGATAAAAAAATGGTATACGAAACAAAAAATAAAGATAAGTCTAAACTATTAGATGAGAATCAACTTAAAGATTTAGATAACTAGCCCATATTTATATATAGGAACCGTACATTATGAAGATAAAACATTCAAAGTTTAAAAATACCGGCCTGATTTACGAACTATTAGTAAAGCAGATAGCAGCAGACACTTTGTCAAAAAGTGAATCACCAGCTTTAGGTATACTCAAAGAGTTTTTTGCAGGTAGTTCTATACTAGCTAAAGAATTGAAACTTTATGAGTACATACTTAAAAATACTAATTTAGTTGAAGTAAAAGCAGAAACAGTTTTATCAACTATTACTGAAATTTCTAGAAAGCTAAATCAAAAAACTCTGAAAGAACAGAAGTACAGGCTAATCTCAGAAGTTAAGAAACATTATAATATTGAAGAGTTCTTCGGTATACAGGTTAGAGACTATAAAGCACTAGCAGCTATGTACTGTCTTTTAGAAGCACAAAATTCTAGCACTCTAGTTGCACCGGAATTTTTAATAAATAATAAACTTACTATTATAGAACATTTAACTTCTTCTAAAGCAGATAAAAATACAGTAAAAGATACATTAATTGAAGAGTATGCCAAGTACGATAAGGACTTAAGGTTACTTACATATAAAATTCTTTTAGAGAAGTTCAACACAAACTACAAGAATCTTTTACCAGAACAGAAGTATATACTTAAAGAGTTTATAACTTCAGTTGATTCAACAACTAGACTAAGAAATATAGTTAATGAAGAAATATTAAAAATTAAAAAGCTTATTAGTGAACTATCCTCTGGAATAAAAGACGAAGTAGTAAAAATAAAATTAGAGGAAGTAGTTAAATCAATAAAGATTTTAACTAAGACAGAAAAAATAACAGATAACCACCTTATTAATCTTATGCAATATTATGATCTGGTAAATGAGATGAAATTGCTATGAAAAAGAGCACAATAAGAAGAGCTATAAAAGAAGTAATAGAAGAACTTAGCACCTCAGCAGCAGCAGGAGGATATCAAACTCCATTTGCCTTTAGTAAAAAAAAAGGTGATAATAGAGCAACAAAACAAGCTGAAAAGCTAGGTTTTAAAAAAGTTAAAAATAAAAAAAGACCTTATAACACTAAAATGTTTGATTACTTAGATGAAAACAATACAAGAAAAATATAACGCAGTTGTAGAGGGTAAATTCTCTAAACAACAATTCCTTAAAGATGCTAAGAGAGAACTATCTCAATTCCTATCTCCCTTTAACGGATTTCCGGACACAGTATCAATCCTTAAAAGTAAAGGTATTCTTCATGAAGTAAAAAAAGAAGAAGCTTCACTAGAGTATGAATGCCCGGTATCTGAATACTCGGTTGAAGACTTAAGAAGAGGAGTAGACTTTGAATTAGAAAAAGCTGGAGTAAATTCCGCTGGTACCGTAAATAAAGAGGATAGAGATAAAGCAGAAAAAATTGCAATCAAGAATCTTGAAAAAGACAGAATGCACTATCTAAATATATTAGCAGGTGAATCAGCAAAAGTTGATAAGCATGATAAAATGGTAGAACCAACTGATAAGAATAAAGTAGATACTTTTAACGGGATGAAAAAAGCTGAACTAAAAGAGGAGTACACTAAAGAAAAGTTACTTAAAAGATTAGGTGATGCAGACGATGCACACATTCAAACAGGAAATGGAAGAGAGTATGTAATTTATAATCCTAACTCTAACAATGACGATAATGCTGCAATGTGGCATGATACTTCAGTTTTTGCTTTAGATAAAGATGGTGGCGAGCATGAAATAGATTATAAAGATATAGGGTTGGTTATGGTACAAGAAAGTAACCAAGAAGAATCAATTGCTAATTTTATTATTAAGTATTACACAAACCCTAAAACAGGTAAGAGTTTAATTGATGATGAAATTATAGGAGACTTCTTTAAAACACATCCTGAATCAAGAGATCAAGAACCTGAAGATGCATTGGATAACTTTCAAGAGTTTTTATCAGTAAATTATGAAAGCCCTGGAGATTACATGCAAGAAACAGAAACGATCTCAGAAAGAGAACCTGGATCGAAACCTGAAAAAGGAGAAAAAGAATTTGAAGAACTTAAAGAAAAAGTAGCTAAATCTGTTGACGATGTTATTGACCCAGCTGAATATGGAGCAATAGGAGCAGGATACTTAAGTGGGTTCAATAAACCACATTCTTTATCTGCTGATGATTTAGAAATACTAGGAAGAAAAGTAGTAGATACTTTACATAAAGGAGATTTTAATGCAGCAAAAGCAAAGTTTGTAGCAGAGGCTATGTCTGATGGTGAAATGGAGACTATAAAGAATTACACTCCAGGAAGTATAGATGAACGCCCTCATGAATATAAACTAGGAGACAAATTTTCAAAAGACTTTGATTACGACGGAATGTTAAAAGCAGGACTTAGACTTAAAATAAGTACTCCTTTAGAAAAAATGCAAAAACTCTATGACTCTTTTGAAGATGTAAATTACCATAGAGAAAATGGACATTTAGGTAACGCTATAGACTACATACAAGATGGAGATAAAAAAGGAGCTTTAGACCACTTAAAAATGTTTAGACAAGCAGTCCGTAGAACTCTTGGAGAAATAGACGAAGGTGCCGATAAGGTAAAAAGAGTAGTTAAGGATAGTAACATACAAGAAAGTAGAGGTGCTTTCGATATGTGTGTTAGTGCTATTCAAGACATTGCAGTTGATGGGGATATAAGCGAAAGAGAAGCTGCTATGGAAATGATGATTGGTATTGCTGATAAGTATGATTTCGATATGGCAGGATTAGAGTCTCAACTTTTTCACGGAGACGATGCTATTAACGAAGGAAGAAGAAGAAAAACTCAAGGAGGAAAAGTAGTAACTGAAAACGATTACGAAACTGGAGGATATGTTGAGAGTATGGGACCTTTATTTGATAAGGGTGTTAATATGTTAATTAAAGCTTGGGAAGAGTGGAAGATGGGACCAATGACAGAACCAGGAATGATAGAGTTCGCTAAAAAAGATGTACTCAATTATTTAGAAACTCAATTTATGATAGAAAATCTTGAAGAAGCAAAAGGTAAAGATCATGACCAAGATGGAGATATCGACGGAGATGATTATAAAGCAGCTAAAGATAAGGCAATCAAAAAGGCAATGGGTAAAGAAGAAATAGTAAAAGAGAACATTAAAGCTATTATTACCAAAGTATTAAAAGAAGAAATTATCGCTGAAGCTGCTACAAATGAATTAGCAAAATTTGCTGAAACTTACGGAGGATTTGAAGGAATGAAACCAGCTATTATACAGCTCCAAGATCTAGTAACAGATATAGAAGCATATTACGATAAAACAAGAACTAAAATACAAAAAGTATACGATACATTAGGTGATATTAGAAATGAAGAAGGATTAAAAGTAGGAGGCTTTTTAGCTCCTTCAATTGAGTCAGCATTTAATAAAGACCTAAGACCAGTTACCAAATCCGGATTCACAAAAGGTCTAGATCAACCTAAAGTTAAAATGATATCACAGAAAGAACTTGATAGTCCTGATGTAGGAGTACCGAATCTTGGAGAAGAAGAAAAAGAAACAGTATACTCAAGACCAACAGTTAATGGAACTTTACAAGAAAAAACAAATAAATAATGAAAGATAATTTTGACATATATAGCTGGAATCAGAAAAGACGTTCAACAGAAGCACGTAAGTTAGATGAAAATAAAGCATTTGAATTACCTTCAATGCCAAGTGCAATACTTAACAGTTTTGCAAACCAGATAACGACACCAAAAACCATGGCATCTGCTATTGTTGCATTAGCAAATAAGTTAGCAGAGAAAGAAAAAAGTGATATACTTCAAAATCCTAGAATAGAGAGAGCAATAGGTCTATTGAAAGATCTTGAAGGAAATAAAGAAATAGATGAGGCTTTAAATCTAACAGCATCATCAGAAACTCTTAGAAAAATAATTTTTCAATTGTTAGATGATGGACGTATTCAACCAGAAACAGCGGATGACATATTAAATGCTATTTCAAATTCACCTTCAGATAACATATATTAAGCTGGAGTATTAAAAAGTATAAATAAATAAAACAATATGGCACAGCTATTAATAGAAGTAACATCATTTAACCCTATTTTAAGAGAATCCAAAGAAAAGCCTGGAGTATACGAAGTAGAGGGAGTAATGCAAAGAGCAACTGCAAAAAATCAAAATGGTAGAACCTATAGTAAAGCCATTTTAGAAAGAGAAACTAAAAAGTACATATCTGAATTTGTTTCAAACGGTAATGCATTTGGAGAATTAGATCACCCTGAGTCTCCCATTGTCTCTTTAAAGAACGCTTCGCATATAGTAAAAGACTTATGGTGGAAAGGAAACGACCTTATGGGACGTGTAGAACTACTAAACACACCTTCAGGGAATATAGTTAAAGAAATAATCAAAGCAGGACACACAATAGGTATTTCATCCAGAGGTACCGGATCAGTTCAACAGACAAATGAAGGAGCATTAGAAGTCCAAGATGATTTTGAATTAGTGTGTTGGGACTTTGTATCTAATCCTTCTACTCATGGAGCATTCATGAACCCTATCTCATTAAACGAGAATACAAAAAAAGAAGGTGTTTACAGTAAACTTCATAACATCTTGGGAGATATCTTAAGATCTTAATTAAAGATAAATTATATGAAGCTAGCAACTATTATTACAGAATCAGATAATACAGTCAGCTCTTTTGAAAATTTACACGAAAGTGATGAAACAGTTCTAGGGCAAGAACTTAAAGCAGTTTTATCTAAAGAAATGGAAAATGGTGAACTAAATGAGTCTGTAACCGCTGTCGGAATACTAGGATGGTTACTTGCTTCCAACACTGTTTTAGATATACTAGGTAAATATACAGCAAAAATTCTTAGAAAGATAAATTTAGACAAAGCAGCAAACAAAGCAGATGCAGTTCATAAATGGGCTCACAATAATGAAAAAGCAATGGTTGGTGTAATATCACAGGTCATATCTCCATTTATAAAAGATCCCGCAAAAAGAGAAAATATAGCAAAAGGCTTATTTATAGCTATCCTAGCAGCATTGGGTATAAAAGCAAGTATTGGAGCTGTTAATGCAATAAGAGGAGCAAATGTAGGAACTGCAGCACTCTCACTAACAAAAGGTGCGCTAAAAGGTAGAGACATCACCAACGTAGGAAAAGAAATTTTAGCTGCTCTTTAAGTTTTCTGAAAAAAGTATATATTTATATAGGAATATGCAGTTCCTTATACTGCATTAACTTTTTATAATTTCCTATTACGATTTAAATAATCGTAGAAATCCAAAAATTTATTATGGCAAACAAAGATTTATTCAAGCAAGCTATTGCTGAAGCCAAATCTATTAGAGAAGCCGCAATAACCAACGCTAAAGAAGCTTTAGAAGAGACTTTAACTCCTCACCTAAAAGATATGTTAGCTGCTAAACTACAAGAGATGGAAGATTCTACTGTAGAAGAGGTAGTTACCGAATCTGAAGAAGTAGAAGAAGAAGTAACAGAAGCTCAAGATGAACAACTTGAGGAAGCTGAATATGACGTTGCAGAAGGCGACTACGAAAAAGTAGAAGAAGCTGAAGAAGAAGCTGACGATGCTGAGGGTGATTCAGAAGAATCTGAAGACGACGCAATCGAAAACGAAGAAGACGAAGAAGAGGTAGAAGTTAAAGACATGGAAGTTGATGACTTAAAGAATCTTATTCGTGACATTATTTCTCAAGAAATGGGAGATGATACAGAAGAATTAGACAATGCTGACATGGACGCTGGAGAAGAGATGGGTGACATCGCTGCTGCAGGATCTGAAGAAGAAATTGATCTAGATGAATTATTAGCAGAACTAGAAGCTACTAATGAAGAAACACTGGAAGAAGAAGAAGTAGAAGAAGCACACTGTAACACTCCTAAGGAGGAAGGTGTAGAAGAAGAAATTAGCGAAGATAATTCTGAGCTAAATGAAGCTTTATCGACTATTGGAACTTTACAAAGTCAACTTCAAGAAGTAAACCTTCTTAATGCTAAGTTAATGTATGTGAATAAAGTGTTTAAGGCAAATAACCTTAACGAATCACAGAAAGTTAACATAATCGCTGCTTTCGACAAAGCCGAAACAGTAAAAGAAGTTAAATTAGTATTTGAAACTGTTTCTGAAAGTATTGTAGTTAAAAAACCATCTACAACTATTAAAGAATCAAAATTAGGTATGGCAAGTAAAGCTACTGGAACTACTGCAAGTAAGCCAGAAGTTATTAACGAAGTATCTGATGCAGTTAGAAGAATGCAAAAGTTAGCGGGTATTATAACAAACTAATTATTTAAAAATTAAAATTAAAAAAACAAACAATCATGGAAATTAATTCTCTTTTAGAAAGCGCTAACGGATATAAAGCACTCGCTGCTGATGCATCTCGTTTAGCTGACAAATGGGCTGCTTCTGGATTGCTAGAAGGATTAAACGCTAAGGATTCGGCAAACATGTCGATGATGTTAGAAAATCAAGCTAAGCAAATCGTAGCAGAACAATCATCTACAGGTACAGGTGCAATCGGTGCAACTGCTGCAGGTAATGAGCAGTGGGCTGGAGTAGCTTTACCTTTAGTACGTAAGGTATTCGCTCAAATCTCTGCAAAAGACTTTGTATCAGTTCAACCAATGAACTTACCTTCAGGTCTAGTATTTTACTTAGACTTTAAATACGGTTCTGCTGATTCAATCGGTAGAGCATCTGGCGATAACATGCACGGTAACGTGACTGAAGCTGGAACAAAAATGGCAAAAGATGTTGATGCTGCAGACGGACTTTACGGAGCAGGACAATTCGGATACTCTATCAAAATGTTAAACGGATCTAATGACGCACAAGTTACTGGTTCAGCTACTGAAGCACTTATCGATTACGATGACGCTAAAACAATTGGTAACTACAGAAAAGTAACTGTTGCAGCAGCTGATATCCCAGGATTTGACGCAGAAGGAATAAGAGCATTTAGACTTTTATCTTCTTCAGTAGATATTACACTTAACCCAGAACTTACTAAGTTTGACGGAACAAATGTAACATTCGTAGTAGAAGATGCACCAGGTGGAAATACTTTAGTTTCTCCATTCTCTGCATCAGTTAACTATCACGCACAACCTGCAGATAACGCAAGAGGTGACTTTGAAGATTCAACAGCACCTGCAGCAGGAGCAGTTTCTTCATTAGCTATTCCAGAAATCAACGTAGAGTTGAAATCTGAAGCAGTTGTTGCTAAAACTAGAAAATTGAAAGCACAATGGACTCCAGAGTTTGCTCAGGATCTTAATGCTTATCATTCAATTGATGCTGAGGCAGAACTTACTTCTTTATTAAGTGAGTACATCTCAATGGAAATTGATCTAGAGATCTTAGACATGTTAATCGGTGGTGCAGCTACTACTGAAAGATGGTCTGCACAAAACAACAGAGTATGGAACGGTACTGCTTGGGCAGATGCTGGATCAGACTTCTACAATACTCAAGGACAATGGTTCCAAACTTTAGGAACTAAAATCCAAAAAGTATCTAACAAGATTCACCAAAAAACATTAAGAGGTGGTGCAAACTTCCTAGTATGTTCTCCAACAGTAGCAACAATCTTAGAATCAATTCCAGGATATGCTGCTAACACAGATGGTGACTCAGCTGAATTTGCTTTCGGAGTACAGAAAGTAGGTCAATTAAACGGTAGATTTAAGGTATACAAAAACCCTTACATGACTGAAAACACTATCCTTTGTGGATTTAGAGGTGGTCAGTTCTTAGAAAGCGGTGCTGTATATGCTCCTTATGTACCATTAATCATGACTCCTCTAGTATACGATCCAGTATCTTTCACACCAAGAAAAGGTATTATGACTCGTTACGCGAAGAAAATGATCAGACCAGAATTCTACGGTAAAGTACACGTTAGTGGATTAGCTACTATCTAGTATTAACTTAGATTTATATTAAGAGAGGCCTTCGGGCCTCTTTTTTTTTGTACTATTTATTAATATAAATTAAAACGTTTTAATACATGCCTTCAAAACACCACACTGACGAAGTGTTCGTCCAAAAAAGAAGACCAAAACGCCCTATAAAATTTCAAGTTCAACTTAACGAAGAGCAAAAAGCAGCAAAAGCAATAATAATGGATTCACCTGTTACGGTACTAAAAGGTATGGCAGGATCAGGAAAGACATTAGTAGCTACACAGGTTGCTTTAGATCTACTTTTTACTAAACAAGTTCATAAGATAGTAATTACAAGACCAACAGTATCAAAAGAGGATATAGGTTTTTTACCAGGAGATATTAGAGAAAAGATGGACCCATGGCTAGCTCCAATATACCACAACCTTTATATGTTGTACAATAAAGAAAAAGTTGACAAAGAAGTTGAAGCAGGTAATATTGAGATTGTACCATTTGCTTTCATGAGAGGACGTACATTTGTTGATTCTTTTGTAATAGTAGACGAAGCACAGAATGTTACCCACAATCAAATGGAAACAGTTGTAGGTAGATTAGGAAAAGGATCTAAGATGGTAATATGCGGGGACATGGCACAGATAGACCTTAAAGATAAAAGAGAAACTGGGTTTTCATTCTTATCTAGAATAGAAGAAGAGGTATCAGGTTTTAAAACATATGCACTTTTACACAACCACAGGCACAAAATAGTAGCACCAATATTAGAGGTATATAAAACCTTCAGAGATTAGTCACTATTTATATATAAACTGTAACTATGAGTAATATATCTATATGGGCAGGAACATCTACATTTGGTTCTGGCCAAACACCATTCGGATTTTATGACAGTGACTCGGACTTTAGTACTGATGCTGATAAAGTAGCAAGATTTTGTGCTCAAAGACTCGGTTACCCGTTAATGGACGTTGAACTACAATCAGGATCTTTTTATGCCTGCTTTGAAGAAGCAGTAACTGTATACGGAAACGAAGTCTTTCAGTATAAGATTAGAGAAAACTATCTATCATTTGAAGGAGCACCAACAGGTAGTACAGCAAATAATCAACTAGTTGAACCTAACATTAATCGTTTTGTACAAATAGCAAAAAACTACGGTACAGAAGCAGGTGTGGGAGGTAATGTAACTAAATACTCCGGCTCACTTGAACTAACAGGATCAGTACAGGAATACGATTTAGATTCATGGGCTACCGATAACGCAATAGAAGGTGGAATAGAAATTAGACGTGTATTCTATGAAGCACCACCAGCAATAACGAGATATTTTGATCCTTATGCAGGAACAGGAACAGGTATTCAATCACTAATGGACTCATTTGGATTCGGACAATTCAGCCCAGGTATTAACTTTATGCTAATGCCAGCATCTTACGACGTTATGAAGATGCAAGCAATAGAGTTTAATGATCAAATTAGGAGATCTACATTTTCATTTGAATTAGTTAATAACAAATTAAAGTTATTTCCTATCCCACAAACAACCGGGAAGTTATTCTTTGAATACATGAAGCTAACAGATAAATCTCAATTAAATTTTGATAATTCAACAGATAGAATTACAACAGTATCAGAAGTGCCCTACTCCAACCCTAAATACGAACAAATTAATAGTGTAGGAAGGCAGTGGATATTTCAATTTACTTTAGCATTGGCAAAAGAAATGCTAGGGTACATTAGAGGTAAATATGCAACAGTACCGGTACCAGGCTCGGAAGCAACATTGAATCAAGCAGACTTATTAACTGATGCAAGATCTGAAAAAACAGAATTACTAACTAATTTAAGAGCTATGTTAGAAGAAGCATCAAGAGGAGCACAAATGGAAGCACAAGCACAAGAATCTGATTTCCTTAGAGCTACTTTAGCACAAGTACCAATGACAATACACGTAGGATAATGAAGTTATTGAGAATAATAGAACAGATACAGTTTAAAACCTACGAAGGAATGATAAGAGTTCTTTATGAAGATGGTGAAAGCGAAGATTTAGCTGAACTCTTAAGAGCATTACCAGGAGTTACAACAGTAACTAATGCTGGACAGTCTGAAGAAATGAGCACAATGACATTTAAAATCAAAGTAATCACTCAGAAAGAGGGAGAAGAAGCATTTGAACTATTTAAGAACAATGCTATGGATAAATACCCAGGTATAATAAAAATTGAAACAGCGAAAGAAACAATACAAGAGAAGTAATGCTATTTGGAAGTAAAAAAGATTTTAACTTACTAGTTCGTATTAATAGAGAACTGCTTAAAGATGTAATAGAACAGGAAATTCTGATCTATAAAATGAATTTAGCAGATACTAATACTAATATATACGGAGAAGCTATGCAAAAAACTTACCTACAACCGGTAAAACTTAATTGTTTGATAACTAGAGGAGATCAGATAATAGATATAGATGAATTTGGACCAGATTTAGGTAGAGATGCATCTTTTGCTCTACTTAAACAAGACTTAGAAGATATATCAGTAGTTCCAGAGGTAGGAGATATAGTAATGTGGCATGAAGATTACTATGAAGTAGATACAGTTAAAGAAAATGAGCTGTTTTATGGAAGAAATAATGACTACAACGTAGAAAGAACAGCAGGATTCGGTTCTTCAATATCAATAGTATTAGATACTCATTTAACAAGAGCAGATAGAGTAGGAATAGCAAGACAAAGCTTATAACAATGGCAAAAAGAAACAGACCAACACCAAAATCACAGAAAGAAATAGCTAATAACATAATTAGCTCACAAGCGTCTGGACCTAAGCCAACTATTGCTGACAATACAAAAAGAGAACTACAAAGATCTGTAAAAAACGATACTACCAAAAGACTTCATATTGGTTTAAGGGATATAGATGAAACAATAGTATACTACTTTAACAATGTTATTAAACCCTCCGTAATACAGAATGGCTCTCGTAAGAACGTACCGGTATTATACGGTTCTCCGGAAAGATGGAAAGCAGTCCAGAAAGACGGCTTTTACCGAGATAAGAATGGTAAGATTCAAGCCCCTTTACTTATGTTTAAACGTGATAGCGTTGAAAAAAATAGAGGTTTAGGTAATAAGGTAGATCCAAACAACCCATTAACGTACGGTATCTTTAAAAAAAGCTTTTCTAGAAAGAATATATACGATAGATTTAGCGTACTAACCAACCGAAGCAAATCAGATGAGTTATACGGAGTAATAGTACCGGACTACGTTACATTAACATACTCTTGTTTAATATTTACAGACTACATTGAACAAATGAATAAGATAATAGAAGCAATAAACTATGCTTCTGACTCTTACTGGGGAGATGATGAAAAATTTAGCTTTAGAGCTACAATAGACTCATATACTACAGCTACAGAACTAACACAGGGAGAAGATAGAGCTGTAAAAACCACTTTTACTATACAAATGCACGGATATATCATATCAGACTCAATACAATCACATATTGCGGGGATGAATAAGTACTACTCAAAATCTAGTGTGAACTTTAAACTAGAAACAGCAGGCACATTAGAAGAATTAACAGCAAAAGCAGGAACATCTCAAGCAGAAACAACAACAAGGTTTATTGATTCAGCAGGAGGTGGTATACCGGCACAATCAACACTGACAGCCGACGAAATAGCTTACATAAGTACAAACTTAACAGTCACCACAGTAGGATCGTTGGATAACAACTGTATTACCTTTAATAACTTAGCATTCGTATCAGCACCAAATGGGTTTATACCAGGAGAAGAAAGATTCTCACTATATATTAACGGACAACATATAGCACCAGAAGATTACACAGTAGCAGAGGTAGGTAGCAATATAGAGGTATGTGTTGACGTAACTAATATAGGGTATAATATAGGATCAGGAGATCAAATTATTTTCACAGGTAAAATAAAGAATGTAATATAATGGCTTTAATACATTGGAAACAGATAGATGGCGATTTAACAGGTTCCAGAGTCCTAACAGGATCTCTAGGAATATCAGGGAGTATAAACCTAACAGGTAGTGTTGAACAATCCTCAGGCTCATTTACTTTAAACTTTGATGGAGCATCAGACTATTTTAGTGTTAATGTAGGTGGAGAAGAAAAGTTAAGAATAAATGAAGAAGGTACCTTGCAAATGAAATCTCAAACATCAACACCTACTGCAGTTTCAGGAGGTTTATTCTACTCAGCTTCAAATGATTTTTTCTTAGGGTTTAGAGACTAGCCCATATTTATTACTATACGACTCATTTATTTAAACAAAAAAATATAACATGGCAAATTGGAAAAAGATAATTGTTAGTGGTTCGCAAGCATTATTAGCGAATGTAAAAGCTGACAATTTAACAGCAGGAACCGTTCTTATAGGCGGAACCGGTGGTTTAATAGAAAATAGTGGGATAACATTTGCCACTTCAACATACTCTTTTGGAGCAACTAGTTTAGTTGCAACTGGAGCATCCTCAGCACTAACAGGTTCATTTACAGGCTCCTTTGCAGGTGCACATACAGGTGATGGATCCGGTTTAACCGGTATAGCATTAGACATTGATGCTTTAGGTAACACAGGTATGAGTAATACCAGTTTAATAGACGGTGACTTATTTGTCGTTTCTGACGGCGGAACAGAGAAAAAAATTACCTACGGCCAGTTATATAAGAATATATTTGACGAAGTAGCCGGAGACGTAACAATTTCAGCAACAGGAGCATCAGTAATTGGAGCAGATACAGTAGAAGGTACAATGTTAAATACAAACGTTGCAGATACCACTACAATTGAAGTTTCTTCAGATACATTATCTGTATTAAAAGTTCCTAATGCCTTAACAGCGGGATCTGGTTTAAGTGCTGCAGGTACATTTGACGGTGCTACTGCAAGACAATTTAATGTTGACTCAGGATCACTACTTCCTTACATTACAGGATCTACATTTGGTACAGTTACTGGAGACGTAACAATCACAGCAGCAGGATTAGCAACTATTGGAGCAAATAAAGTAGACGGATCTAAATTAACAGATAGTATTACAATCGCCCAGGATTTAACAGTAACGGGAGATTTAATTGTAAACGGAGACACAACCACAGTTAATACAGCAAACTTACAGGTAGAAGATAAGTTTATATTTGTAAATGCAGGATCAGGATCAGTAGCTCCAGTAGGAGAAGGTGGTATAATTGTAGAATCTGGATCAGCAGGATCTGGATCAGCATTCTACTTTGATGGAAATGCAGATAGATGGTCACTTGCTAACAACTTAGGTAAAGAATCAACTACAGCAACTCCTGAAGCATATGCAGCAGTAGTAGTTGATATAGATGCATCAATGTCGTCAGGTATATATGAACAAGTAGGTAACATTAAACATGAAGGTGGAGATATCTACATATGGGCATAATAGCGTAAAAAAAATAGTTAATTAAATAATAAAAAAATAAGTTATATGGGTATATTATCAAAGATTACCAAACCAAAAGGTTCTCAAGAATTAACCATAGAAGATCTTAAATTTCTTCTATCTAAAATGAGAATTGCAACATACACTGGAGAAGAATTTGAACACTTTTACAATGTCTGGGTAAAGCTAACAGAAACATTACAGTATTTAGAAAGCAAAAAGGGGACTTAAGGTCTCCTTTGCTATTTATACGTATATTATAGGCCCGAAAGGGAAGTGGACTCACATTGAGCAACCAACCGTAATTGTTTAGAATATGCCAAACTGGAAAAAACTCATAGTTAGCGGGTCTGATGCTAACTTAAATTCGATTGTAGTCAACTCAACTGGTTCTTTTGGAACTCAAGTTAGGATAGGGACAGACACCTATACAGGAGGATCCTTAATAGTATCTCAAGGTTCTACAAACCAAAGAGTCGCAAGACTCGGTAATATAGAAGTAGTTAACAATGCTACCGGTGGAACCTGGACAGGGCAAGCAATACATGCAGAAGGTTCAAACAGAACCCTTAGATTCACAGCAGGTGGATCTTTAAATGCATCTGATACATCAGCACATAAATTTAAAGGCTACTTAAATTCTTCAAGAACTGTAGATTATAGTACATTTAATGTAAATGGAGGATATAATCAAAATACATTAGCCGCTGATTATAGCTATATTAAGATAGACGGATCTGTAAACCAAACAGGAACATCCCAATCAGGGTCAATAACAGGTATTGATTATAACCCAAGTCTTATTAACGCTTCATCCGCAACCCACTATGCTTTTCGTGCTAGATCGGGAAATATTGTATTAGATTCAGGTAGCGTTGGTATCGGGACTACTGATCCAGCAGAGAAGTTACACGTTTATAATGCAGGTAATTCGTTTATAAAAATTGACTCTGACGCTACATCTCCATATATGGCTGGAGTTGAGTTTGTAAGAAGTTCAATTAATGGAGGTCGTATTTACAATGACGGTGGAGCGGTTCAAGTAAAGCTAGAAAGTTACTTTGGATATGATTCAGTAAACCCAACACGTGGAGGCTTTATGTTTAAGACAGCCCCGGTAACTTCAGGAACTTTAGTTGATGCTGTTAGAATAGATGCTAGAGGCTATGTAGGTATTGGAACTGCTACTCCAAGCGAAAAACTTGAAGTTAACGGAAATATAAGCGGTAGCGGTGACTTATACTTAGGAGGAGATAACTTTTACCTTGGAGGTAGTGAAACAAGAATTAGAACATATTCTAGCTACTTAGGATTTTTTGCATCTGGAGGATCTGCTAAAAACATTAAAGTAGGAGGATTAGGAGTTACTAATGATTTCTCAGATAGCTTCCCTACAAATGGAATATACTCAAAAGGAGATATAGTAACAAGCGGATCAGTTACAATACATACAGTAGATAATGCAACATCTGATACAGATAAATTTTTAGTTTCAGATGCAGGCACTGTAAAATATAGATCAGGCTCTCAAGTACTAGCTGATATAGGAGGAATATCATCTGCTGATATATCTGATATGGTAACCAAGAGTACTAATCAGACAATAACTGGAGCAAAAACATTTTCTAATAAAATAACACTAGACGACGGATCCGGAGCAAGCCCAGAAATAGATTTTATAAACGGCGATAATCAGAAATTTACAGTAAGCGCTGGTGATAATAACCGTACACTTAATATAACCCATGAAAGTAACGGCGGCAACGATGTATCGATAATATCTACTCAGAATGACTTTAGAGACGCTGTAATAAAAGTAGGAGGAACTTCTACTTACGGTAAAAATATACAACTATCAGGTTCTTTCACATTTCTACCACAAGCACAAACTGGTAGTATACGGACAACTTCAAACCAAACGTTAGAACTAGTACCCAACGGAACCGGAACAGTAAACATAGGAGATACTTCTAACGGAACAGTAATGTATCACTACTCTCAGGAAAACGATGGAGTGCATACATATAGAACTCACGGAGGTGATTATTCTTCAACATATACAACCGCTGCATCAGGATCTAGATTCTTTCAAGATCTTACAAGTAACGGTAATATCTATGCTCGTGGCTTTTCTGGAGTAAATATAGGACAGGGAAGTAATAATAGTAGGTACGGACTTTGGGGTTACCCACACGGAGCAGGATCAGGAGACGGAAACCTTTATATGGCACCTAGAAATATAAATTCTTCAAACGGATCATTTATAAAATTAGGACAAAGAGACTCAGATGTAGCAGCAGATAAGGGAACAGTTGTAATAACTGCTGGAGATCCAACCTACCATAGTATGACAGGTGATATAGTATTCAACTATAGTTCATCTAGAGTAATGAAATTAGAGGGAGATACTGGATACGTCGGAATGGGTGTTAATGGTCCTTTAGCACCTCTACACATATCAGGTGGTGCAGAATGGAGAACGCTTTACTTAGAAGCTCAAAACCCAGCTGTGTACTTTAAAGATTCGGGCTCTGTACCGGGATACCATGTTGGATTAAACAGCGACCACCTCTATGTACTTAGAGATAGCGACGGTAACGGAGACTATAATAACATATTAGCCCACTTTAATTCATCTGAGTTCAAAGTATACGGAGATCAGACAGTAGCAGGAAACTTAACAGTGGATGGCACCGTAACAGCACAGGAATTTCACACTGAATTTGTATCTTCTAGTATAATATACGAATCAGGTTCAACTAAGTTTGGAGATACAGCAGACGATAAACATAACTTTACAGGTTCATTAATTGTAAATAACGCAGCCTCTAATACTAATAGTATATTTAAAGGTATAAGGTCAAGTACGTACTACTTTGACTTAGGGCAGTATGCTGATATAGACCATAGAGTTAACGGTTCAGTCTTTGCAAACACAATTAGAAATACATCTACTACACAAACTACACCAGTGCTTAGACTTGGACACAGTAACGATGGAGCACATATTACAACATACGATACTAATGAAGATTTAATAATAAATCCTAACGGCTCAGGAGATGTAAAGTTAATTGGGAATACAGAAGTTACAGGATCAATTGATTCAAGTGGTGATATTAGATCCGAAAGAGATTTAGAAGTAGGATATAATAACGCCAATTACGACCAACAATTAATACTACATAACGGTCTTAATAAAAATTACATTTTTACATCAAATTCAGCATCCATAAGCAATGCTCAATTAACAATTCAAGGAGGTAATTACACACATGCCGTTAATTTTAAAGATTCATATTCTAATCAAGACAATTATGCAACGTTATCAGGAGGATACACAGGAGATTCTAAATTAATACTATTTAACTCTTCTTCCCAATTAACAACAACAATAAGTACAGCAACTTCATCACTTAACCATACAGATGTATATGGGAATATAAGATTTACTGGCACCACTGCTAATACTATAAACTCTATAGTAAATTTAACATTAAATGCAGACAGTGATTCAAACAGTGGAGACGGGTATAGAAATATAATATTTAAAAATAGAGGAACAGAGACAGCTAGAATAGATCAAGACGGTAAATTAGGTCTAGGAACAGATAGCCCAGAAGCTAAGTTAGAAATTGTAGATGCAACACCTACATTAATACTAAGAGATAACCGTAACTTAAATGTTGGAGCTTGGGACAATGTAGCAATGAGCAGAATACAGTTTAGCACATCAGATACTACATCACCAGGAGCAAGAGCTTTAACAGAGATTGAAACATATAGTGGCACTGGAGCAGCATCAGGCCCTGAAGGAGAATTAAGATTCAAGACTTCTGAAATTACTGATGCATCTCCCCAAACTAGAATGACTATTTCTGCAGAAGGTTATGTAGGTATAGGAACTGCTCCTTACACAGGACTAACAGTAGCAGGAAATATAACTACCTCTGCTAACTCATACATAATATCAACAAGGAAACTTGCAGCTCGAGACGGAAACGGACTCCAAGTAGTAAATGATGGAGGAGAGGGTATTAATGTAAACGATGATAATAGTGTAACACTTACAAACTACGGATCAGGTACACACACAGGTACATTAGCAAAATCATTAGGTGTTGATTCTTCAGGTAATATTATAGAAACAGTACCTACTGCTGGAGGTATAGACGGAACAGGTATATCTCAATCACTAGCAATATGGTCAGATACAGATACTGTAACAGCAACTAGCAACCTTAAGTACCTTAGCAACAAGGTAAGACTTAGTAATGCCGGATACGATACATTAGAATTAATAAGCTCAGTAGCAGAACACAGTTCCATGAAATTCCTTTCCGGCTCTGTAGGCTTAGGTAGAATTGGATGGCACAACTCAGGATACCATTTCCCAGGATCAAATTCACAAGCGTTGATGCTATTGGGTAACAAAGGTATTAACTTCGGTATACCGTCAACAGGGTCTATTTCAATAATGTCAGGATCAGCTGATGTAATTATGGCGCTAAGCTCTAGTGTAGGTATAGGAAAAACACCAGTCTATAAATTAGATGTTAACGGCATAATAAGATCAGGAGATGCATCAGCAACATCAAACTATGTTTTAGTTGAAGGCGCAGACAATAATGATACATACACAGTATTTAAAGGTAAACGTAAATACCCAAGAATAGATCTTACAGATACTTATGGCGCCACTGATACCACCTTTCAGATTTGGAATTTAGGAGGTCAATTAAGGTTCGGAACCTCAGCAGGAGGATCAAATACTGCCGCTTTCTTTATTAACGGAAGTGGAGCAGCACCCGTTACATTTAATACATCTGTAGGGATAGGTCACCACAGTTTAACTGGCACAAGTTACAAACTACACCTATCATCTTCTAATGCTAATCATATAAGATTAGAAAGAGACAACCACGATTCATATAGAATTGCATTATCCCACTCTGCAGGATTAGGTTTTTATAATTTAACTGACTCTAGGGATGAATTAAGATTTAGAGGAAATGGAGATATACTAATACCTAGTGGAGCATTAGGAATCGGTAACACTACACCAACACATAAATTACACATAGTAGATGGAACTGATAGTTTAAAGTATGGAGCAGATATAGGTAATGGTTTCGATGGAATAAAACTTACCGGAGGAGCTCCAGGAATAGAGTTTGTAGGAAACGGAGATGACTTTATAGTAGGTAAGATTACCGCAGGATTAGCATTCTTTAATAGCACTGACTCTAACTATAAAATGATTCTTGATGATGATGGTAATCTTGGTATTGGTACAGGAACATCTGCTATTTCTGAAAAACTAGAAGTTACGGGTAACGTTAAAGCAACTAGGGTAATATCAGATACTATAAGAGATACTAATAATAATGGACACTTGGTTACTGCTGTTACGAATGCTTCTAACACTACAACAGTTGTAGGTAATGTAGCTACAGCGAACACATTAACCTTAGGTGTTAAAGATACAGGTGTTGTAACTACCCAAGGAAGCGTAGGAATCGGGACTATTAATCCGGATTCTTTATTACATGTCTCAGCAGATGTAACTGGAGCGAATACAGGCACAATAACAATAGAGGGTAGACCTACTGGTTTCTTAGGTGATGACATAGCAACAATTGATTTTCATAATAACGGTAGTAAACGTGCTGATATTAGAATGGAAAGAGGTAACGCTGCTG
>Ga0206127_1000120_pt1 | contig 96998 bp, 96 predicted proteins | sample Helgoland_Spring_6_FD_148646 | JGI IMG/M metagenome (GOLD analysis project Ga0206127, IMG submission 148646) | Pelagic subsurface seawater microbial communities from Kabeltonne, Helgoland, North Sea - Helgoland_Spring_Bloom_20160419_1 | ecosystem: Environmental > Aquatic > Marine > Epipelagic ...
GCGAGCATTTCTTCGTGATCAAAAGGTTTGGAGATATAGTCGGCGGCTCCCTGACGCATGGTCTCAACCGCAGAGCGCAGACTGGCATAGCTGGTCATAACAAGCACTGGCACAGAGCCAGCAGGCTGAATAAGCTCGGTGCCGGAGCTGCCCGGCAGGCGCAGATCGCTGATAATCAGATTAAACTCATTGAGGTTGTAGGCCTCTTGCGCGGCTTTTACGCTGATAGCTTCAGACACAGCATAATCATGGCGCTCCAACAGCTTGCGCAGAGATAAGCGAATAATTTCTTCGTCTTCGACAATCAGTATCTGTTTGGCATTTTCGTTCATGGGGCAGATGATACGGGGAAACTAATGGTTACTGTAGTGCCGCGATCAGTGTTTATGGCCGGGCTGGTTAGTTCAATCTCAGCTCCCAGGCTTTTTGCCACGTTAAAGACAATCCACAGGCCTAGCCCTGTTCCTTTGCCTGGGTCTTTGGTGGTGACAAATGGCTCGAACAATCTGCTGCGCAGATCTTCTTTGATTCCCTCACCCTGATCGCTGATAGTGACCATAATTTCCTGTCCCTCAGCTTGGGCCCCTATAGTAACAACACCGCCATTTGGTGATGCATCTCGGGCATTACTCAGTAGATTGAGAAACATCTGCAGCAGCTGGTGGTAATCGCCACGAATATTCAGGCCCGGATCAATAGCGCAGATAAAGCGCAGATTTTGCTGCTCGTCGCTAAGGGTCAGCAATTGAATAGCTTCTGCTGCTGCGTTGCTGATACTGATATCTTTTTGGACTGAGGTCAGTGCATTGCCTCCCCGGGAAAAGTTGATCAGAGACTGAACAATACGGTTGATTCGCTGAGTCTGAGACAGTATCTGCTGGGCGGACTCCGCCACCTGACTCGCCTCAGTCTCATGCTCCAGATTTTGAGCAATACAGGCAATGCCAGTAACTGGATTGCCAATTTCATGGGCCACTCCGGCAGCCAGACGGCCCACAGAGGCCAGTCTTTCATTGTCGATTGAGCTCTGGATCAGATTGACCTGCTCGGTGTGATCTTCGATCAGTAAAACAATATCACCATTGTTGTCTCTATTAGATTCAGAGCCAGAGCCTGGCTGTTCGGATTTTTGTAGGCTGTACCAGCGCACCTGGCCCTGTATTTCAAGCCGCAAATCATCCAGGCTATTTTTGCCGCTGCGGATAAAATCTGAAATAGCAGAGCTCCAGGGCTCGGGTAAATCCCCTATCAGTCTGCCCGAAGCTATGCTCTGGCTGATACCTGTATAGCTGGACAATGTGCTGTTCCAGCGCACAATTTCCCCGCCTTGATCCAGAGACACCACCCCTATGGGCAGGTTGTCTAGTACCTGGCGGTGGTGCACCCGCAGTTTATTGAGTTCGCTGGCAATACCTGTCAGCCGGTCTCCCTGGATAGCCAGTACAGATTCAATCAGCTGAATATCGTCTGGCTCATCAGCTGCAGGCACAATCAGGGGCAGTGAATGCTCCATAATACGATTGGCCGCCAGTACACCAAAACCCATATTTAATGAGGCATTGATACTGTCGCGCAGCTGACGCAGAGCCGCCGGGCGCACTTCATCGGCATCATAGCCCAGAGTATCTAGGGCCCGAGCTACCTCGGCGTCTGCGGCATCACCCAGAGACAGGCGCAGACTGCCAGTGAGTTCAGACACAGATTTTTGCGCAATTTCGACACGCGCTGGTATATAGACATTGTCGGCCATACACAGGGTGGCAAAGGCCTGCTGTTCCCTGTCCATAGAGCCACGCAGGGAAAACAACAGGCAGACTGTGATATTCAGCAGCAGAGCTTCCAGGGCCCAGATATCCCAATTCTGCATGCCAAAGTGGATAACTTTGTCACCCAGAGGCAGCTGCCAGCTCCAGTCACCAATTAACAGAGGCAGCAAAATGGTCATCAACCACAGGGATAGTCCGGCGACCAGCCCGCCAATAAAGCCGCGGCGACCCACTCTGGGCAGATAGATAACTGCCAGCATTCCCGGTGTGAGCTGAGCCAGGCCAGCAAATGCGGCAAGATAATAGTCTGTAATACTGTGGTGTTTGCTGACCAGGCTAAGGCAGGTACAGAACAGGATTAGACCACTGGCTACCAGCATGCGGCGGTTTTTAATCCACTGATCCAGATTGGCTTGGCGCTGCAAATCTTTACCTGGCAGCAAAAAGCTATTGAGCACAATTCTCGCTGTAATCAGACTCAGGCTGCAGATCAATGCAACGCTGAGCAACAGAATGCTGGCACTGGCCAGGCCGGCAATTAGCGGTTGCCCCGCGAGGGAGGGCAGGGCAAACAGATACTCCTGAAAGGGCGACACCGACTGCACCGAGATACCGCTCCACAGTAGAGGGAATAGCGGAATACTGGCCAGCAATACCAATAGAGGATAGGCCCAGGAGGTCATTCCTGCCTGTTGGTCTGAGATATCATTGGAGATCAGTAGACTGAAGTTAAACGGATAAGCGAAGCCTGCCGCCATAAAAACAATAAACAGGCTGTAGGAAAAATCCATGCGCTGGATAATAAAGCGCTGCCCGCTATCCACCACCCAATTATTCATTTCTGCTAGGCCACCAAAGGCTGATGTTAAAGCTGCCCAGGCAGAAACGCCCATGGCTGGCAGCAGTAAGAGCCCGGCTGCGGCCATAACCCAGGGCAGATGATTAGCGACTCCCAGGCCAATAGAGCGCAGGTTGATCAGCAGAATAACCACTGTGGTCGCCAGCAGACCGAATACTCCACTCCTATTGCCAAACAGACTATTAAAGATGGCCTCAATGGCCACGTACTGGGCCAGAATCAGGGGGATTACCGCCAGTATCAGTGAGATGCTGGCTATAACAGCAACAGATTTTTTGCGGTATCTGAAGGTCAGGAAATCCACCGGCGTAGCAAAGCGAATAATCCCACTGAGTCGACGAATAGGTAGAAAAATTAATGGCGACAGGACAAACACCAGACTAAAAGCAATCAGGGCCAGAATAACGCTATTGCCATAGCGCCCCGCCATCTCAACCGAGCCCATAGCCAGCAGCACCCCGGTGCCAGAGAACAGGCCCAGAGCCAGCATAATATCCTTGCTGTTGGACCCTGTGCGCTGGGACATCCATTTGGCTGCCAGGCAGCCCAGCGCCAGCATGGCCAGAGTGGCCAGCACAGCATCAGGATTGATTATTTCAAGATTCATCCCGGACCCTATGGCGGTGGGCAATATAGGCGGCGAACACTATCATGGCCCAGACCACATAGGGCCTAAACCAGTTGCCATCGGGCTCCACTGCCCATTGAATGGCCAGCGGAAAAACCACTATGCAGAGCAGGAGCAGAGTTGCAACAAATCGATAATTAAGCATGGGCTAGAGGGCGCGGCCGATTATTTTAAAGCTACTTGGTTGATAGATAACCCAGATGGTATGCCTGCCAGACCAGCAAAGCAAACCTGGTTCCCAGGTCTCTGGATTCAGATCAGTGCAGCCCATCTAATAGCCCTCTGGGGCCGGGCTATTTTGCAAGCTCTCAGCTACTGTTTGCACCGACCAGTGCGCTGTTGCCCAGTCTAGTATTTCCGCCACAGATTGCCGCTGCAATGGCTCTGGAGGTGACTGTCTCAGCCAGTGCAGCGCGGCCCACAGATGCTGTGATTCCTGACCTTCCAAAAGACCCATAGCGAGATTTTGCTTGCTGAGTTTCTGACCCTCGGCATTGAGAGCCAGGGGCAGATGAGCATATTCTGGTGTTTTAAAATTCAGGCACTGCTGCAGATAGATCTGCCTGGGTGTCGAATCAAGCAGATCTGCGCCACGCATAATATGGCTGATAGCCTGATATTGGTCATCCACCACCACGGCCAGCTGGTAGGAGAAGAGAGTATCACGGCGGCGCACCACAAAGTCACCCACCTCTGCCTGCAGATTCTGGGAGTACTGACCAACAATCTGATCATTAAAACTGATATGGGCACTGTTGACCCTTAGTCTTGCCGCGCAGTCCTGGTGGGGCAATTGAAGCTGAGAGCAGTGACCGTCATAGATGCCGCCAAGGCTCTGTAGTCGCTGGCGGTTGCACCTGCATTGATAGATCAACCCAGATTCTATTAGAGATTCCAGGGCCGCCGCATAGGCCTCAAGTCTGCTGCTCTGGTATAGCACAGTGCCATCCCAACGCAGCCCGTGACTTTCAAGCTGTTTCAGAATCTGATGGCTGGCGCCGGGCACTTCTCTGGGGGGGTCCAGATCTTCAATACGCACCAGCCACTGGCCGTTGCGCTGGCGGGCATCCAGAAAGCTGGCTAGGGCACTGACCAGGGAGCCAAAGTGCAGTGGGCCCGTAGGCGAGGGTGCGAAGCGAGCTATGCTGGGTAAGGCTGACATTAGGAAGGATTACAGCAGCTCAGAAGGCTCTGAGCTGCTGATGACCGGGCAGCTAACTAGCCTCCGGTGATTTGCTTTTCCTTGATTTCATCGAGAGTTTTGCAGTCGACGCACAGATCTGCTGTGGGTCGAGCTTCGAGTCGACGAATACCGATTTCGACACCACATTGGTCACAGAAACCGTAGTCATCCTCTTCGACACGCACCAGAGTTTTATCAATCTTTTTGATTAATTTGCGCTCGCGGTCGCGGGTGCGCAGCTCCAGACTAAACTCTTCTTCCTGAGTGGCGCGGTCGGCCGGATCGGGGAAGTTTGCTGCTTCGTCTTTCATATGGGTCACTGTGCGGTCAACTTCTTCCATTAACTCGCGACGCCACGCTTTGAGAATCAGCTTGAAGTGCTCGCGCTGATTTTCATTCATATATTCCTCTTTTTTAGTCTCTTTGTAGGGCTTGAGACCATGAAGAGTTGCTGAGCCTGCATCGCTTTTTGATTTAGCTGCAGGTTTTGTTTTTACTGTTGCCATGCATAAGATCCGCTGTTGATATGGGCCTAAAAAACAGAACCCGCGTTTATAGAGATTTTATACGCATTTATCAAGGTAAATTTTCCTATTGATTGCGAATATTGCCATTTTCTATTGGTTAATCTTAGACCATGGTTGCAAAAAAGCCCTAGCTGCGCCTACATTAGCGCCATTAATTGACCTGCTTGTGATGTCCGTCTATGAAAATTGCTCCGCCCTTATTTCCAGCTACCTTTGAAAAGCGCTACAAGCGTTTCTTCGCCGATGTGCGCACCCCGTCCGGTGAGCTTCTTACCCTCCACTGCCCCAATACCGGCAGCATGAAAAACTGCCTGGTCGAAGGGTCTCCCTGCTGGTATTCCCTGTCTGATAATCCCAAGCGCAAATTGCCCGGCACTCTGGAGATAGTGACCAGTAGCCAGGGCAACCTAGCTGGTGTAAATACCTCCAGGCCCAATTATCTGGTGCGCGAAGTGATCGAAGCCGACCTGGTCCCTGAGCTGCAGGGTTATAGCCAGATTCGCACTGAGGTTCGCTACGGTGAAGAGAAGAGCCGCATTGATCTGTTGCTAGAGGACCGAAGCCAGGGCCAATGCTATGTCGAGGTAAAAAATGTCACCCTGGATATGGGTGATGGTCTGGCGACTTTTCCCGATGCGGTCACCAGCCGCGGCACCAAACATCTGCGTGAACTGATGGCTATGGTTGCAGCTGGCCACAGGGCAGTGCTGTTTTTCTGTGTCCAGTTAACCGGGGTTCAGCGCATGGAAGTGGCCGCCGAGATTGACCCTGGTTACGCTGCAACTCTGTCTGAGGCGGTTGCCGCGGGAGTAGAGGTGATTGCCTGGCGGGCCAGCATTGGTGCTGATCAAATAGTGCTAGACCAGCCGATCAGCTGTCTTCAAGATCTGCCAGGGCCTGAGCTCTGAGATTAATAGGTGGCGCTGGCATAGGTTGATTGGCGGCAACATAGTAACTTCCGTCTTCAACACGCAGCTCCACCTGCATTAAATGGTCCCCGGCGCAGGGGCCTGTAATACATTCGCCACTTTCCACCTGAAACAGGGCACCATGGGACGAGCATTGAATCAGTGAGCCATCCAGATCGAGAAACTTATCCGGCATCCAGTTGAGAGGTATGCCTAGGTGAGGGCAGCTGTTCCAGTAGGCGTACAGTTGATTGTCACGGCGTATGGCAAATAGTTTGCGCTCTTCAATACTCAGCTCAATGGTCTGCATCTCTTGCAGATCGTCGAGTTGGCAGAGTGCTATTTCCTGCTCTAGCAGGGTCCCCTTATCCATTTTTAAGTGCCTGAATACGCTCTTCCAGTGGGGGGTGAGTCATAAATAGTCTGCTGGGCTTGCGCTTCCAGCCGCTGGAAATACCAAAGGCTGTCATGGTATCTGGCATCTGGTTTTCAACATGAGACTGGGTTTCAGCGCGCAGTTTTTCCAGTGCACCCACCATGGCGGCACGTCCAGCCAGCTGGGCGCCAGCGGCATCGGCTCGGAATTCGCGCTGACGGGAGAACCACATAACAATGGTTGAAGCTGCAATGGCCAGAATAATCTCTGCGACTATGGTGGTTATCCAGTAGCCCAGACCCAAACTGCGGTTATTTTTTAGGATCACGCGATCGACAAAGAAGCCAATCACCCGGGCTGCAAACATAACGAAGGTATTTACCACTCCCTGTATCAGGGCCAATGTAATCATGTCGCCATTAGCTACATGGCCTATCTCATGGGCCAGCACAGCGCGAGCCTCATCTTCAGTGAAGCGGTCCAGTAGTCCCTGACTCACTCCAACCAGCGCATTGTTTCTGTTCCAGCCGGTGGCAAAGGCATTGGATTGCTGGGCCGGGAAAATACCTACCTCGGGCATGCCAATACCGGCTTTTTTCGATAGGGTGGTAACAGTCTGTAGCAGCCAGCGCTCCTGCTCAGTCTGAGGCTTGGAGACCAGTCTGATACCAGTAAAGCGCTTGGCCATAAACTTGGATAGCAACAGAGACATAAAGGCCCCGGCAAAACCAAACACAGCACAGAAAACCAGCAGCGAAGACAGATCCAGGTCAACCCCATTGTTAGCCAAAATGCTTTCGACACCCAGCAGGCGCAGTGAAATACTGGCCACCACAATAATTGCGATAATGGTGAGAAGAAATAGTCCAATTCTGTACATAGTAGATTCCTGTGTAGCCTATGGGTTTAAGATGTGGCCGATTGAGGGGAATTCAAGCGCAACCTGATAGATTATACGCTCTGTGCAGGCACTATTGGCCAATTGATTCTTTGCTAATTGGTCAAAGCGAGGGTATAAATATGTCTTTGCAAAGTCACAACTGCAGCCAGGGCTATGAACTCTATTGATATTTTAACCGGTTCCACCGAGCGCCATCTGACCGATCTTTACGCTGGTCAGGCCGAGGCTGCCATGCTGGTTCATCGGGATATAGTTGCGCCCCTGACTGAACTGCAACAGAATGCCGCAGCCGCAGGCTTTGATCTCAGGCTGTGCAGCGGTTTTCGCAGCTTTGATCGCCAGCTGCATATCTGGAATGCCAAGCTGTCCGGTCTGCGCCCTGTGGTTGATGACTCGGGCACTGAGATTAATCTGGAACAGCTGAGCCCCTGGCAGCAGATTCAAGCGGTAATGCGCTGGTCGGCACTGCCCGGTGCCTCGCGCCACCATTGGGGTACAGATATTGATATCTATGATAGGGCGGCTATGCCTGCAAACTATCAGTTGCAGCTAATTCCCGCTGAAGTTGAAGGTCAGGGAATGTTTGCGCCCATGCATAATTGGCTCGATAAGAGGCTTGCAGAGCGGGGTTTCTACCGACCCTATGGGACAGATACTGGTGGCATAGCGCCAGAGCGCTGGCATATTAGTTACAGGCCCCTGGCTCAGAACTTTGCCAGGGAGCTCACCCCTGAGGTGCTGGAGCAGCGATTGCAGGGCACTGAGCTACTATTATTAGAGGTGGTGTTGGATCATCTCGATGAGATTATGCAGCGCTATATTTGGGTTGATTAAGGAATAACAATCAATGGAAAGCAATGACCCTCTATGGGACATTATTGTTGACGAAGCCAGATCAGCCAGCCTGAAAGAGCCAATGCTGGAAGGCTTCTTTCGCGCTTCTATTTTAGATCAGCCCGATCTGGAATCTGCGATGAGTTTTAATCTGGCCCAGTTGTTGGCCAGCCCAGCTATGGCTGAGGTTATTGCCGAGGCGCTAGCTGCTGACAGCCGCATTGGCAAGGCCATACGCAGTGATATCAGAGCCTCTTTTGAGCGCGATGCCGCCTGTGATCTTCACCTTACACCTATTCTCTACTACAAGGGCTTTCAGGCGCTGCAGCTGCAGCGAGTTGCGCACTGGCTCTGGGGGCAGGGGCGCAAACCGCTGGCTCTATTTATACAGAATCAGGTGTCTGAAACCTTTGCGGTGGATATTCACCCTGGCGCACAGATGGGTTCCGGTATTATGCTGGATCACGCCACTGGTCTGGTTATTGGTGAGACAGCAGTGATTGGCGACAATGTGTCGATTCTGCACTCAGTCACCCTGGGTGGCAGCGGTTGTCAGGGTGGTAGGCGCCACCCCAGAGTAGGCGATGGGGTAATGATTTCTGCCGGCGCTAAAATTCTTGGCAATATCAGCATTGGTGAGGGCGTTAAAATCGGCGCCGGCAGCCTGGTTCTGGAGTCGGTGCCTGAGCATGTCACAGTGGTTGGCGTGCCTGCCAAGATAGTCGGCAGGCCTGTCGAGGAATTGCCTGCGCTGGAGATGGATCAGAGTTTACAGATCAATTAGATCCTGGTGCATTAACCCTGACTATAGGCAGACGCTGGCCAGATGAATAATCTGTTTTTCCAGCAGAGTCTGTCGTCCCTCGGGAAAGCCCTCAAGAACAAAGCAGTTTTCATCAAACACAAGAAATCGGGCAATGGATGAAAGGGCTTGAATATCATACTCAGTGGTGCGCAAACCAATAAGACCCTCCTGCAGCTGATCAGCCAGTTGCGCACACTGGTCTTTTAGTGCCGCCAGCCCCTCGTCGAAACTCAACAGGGGCAGGGTGTTAAGGTTGCCACCACAGACTGTCCAGTTAATCTCTAGGTCCACACCCAGCTTGCTGGACAGGCGCTCGAGAAGCTGTTGTAGGCTGTACACTGCCATTAGGCACAGTAGCAGTTGCTGCTTTGAATTCTGGGTCGAGCGAATATAAAAATAGATACTGCCATCGGCACCCTCTACTCTGTGGCCACCATAGAGTTCGATGGTTCGGGCGGTGCAGTAATCAATTTTTTCGAATAACTGCTCCAGGTTATCGCGGTTTAGCTGATGATTGAGCCGCTGACGATTTTTGATGGAGGCTCTGACAACAGTGTAGTAATAGCCATTATTGCTGTCCTCATCACCAAACCCAGATCCCGACCCAGAGAGCAGAGGCTGAATTTTAGCCTCCAGCGCGGTCAGTTCGTCGATAATTGGATCACCACCACCTGGCAGTCGATTGCTGAGAATACGCAGACGTCGCGCCAGTTGCTCGGCAAACTGCAGGCTGCCGTAGGTGCAGGCGGCGGTAAATACAAACCAGAGTAGCAGCCAGCTGAGCATTACATTGCGGTATTTGCCATAGATAGGCTGTGTGTCTAGCTCGATCACCACAGCACCCAGAATACTGTCCTGTAGCTCAATCTCGCGGCGGTAAGATTCCAGTTCATCGCTTGGCTTTTGGCTCTGACGACTCTGGCTTATTAGCTGTTCTTCCACATCAAACAGGCTGGCACTAACAATAGCCGGATCCTCTACGGTTCGGCTGAGGGCTACCTGCACACTGATCAGGTCATTATTAAACAATGGGGTGCGAATAAGATCGTCGAGCTGGCTGAGTGCACTGCGGCTTTTGTCAGCGATGGTTTCATGGGCAAGCTGCTGGGTTTGGCTGCTGATCAGCAGTGAGGCTAGAAGCCCCAGCAGTAAACACAGGGACAGAACTGCGGCAGGTAATTTTTTAGCCACGGAATATTGTCGCTGCATTATGTAGTCCGCCCCAAAGCAAATTTATTTTCCGCGCATTCTATCCTATTCCTGTAGCTTTTATATAATGGCAGCCTTAAAAATCACCATGGCCCCATAATGTGAAAAATATTCTGCTTATCAATGTATTCGGTGAAGACAGACCAGGCGTCACCAGTGCGATCACCGAGGTGCTGTCCCGCTATGATATCAGCCTGCTAGATATCGGACAGGCGGTGATACATGATCAGCTCAGCCTGGCCATTTTGGCGGCAGTGCCCAGTCAGGTGAATATAGATCTGGTAACCGATGAGGTGAAATCCTGCCTGCTGATTATGGATATCCGGGTTAAATTTTTGCCCATCAGCAACCAGGCCTATCAAAACTGGGTAGAGCAGCAGGGTAAACCGCGCCATATGGTGACTCTGCTAGCGCGCAAAATAGATGCCATTCATCTGGCTCTGGTTACCACCCTGTGCGCTAATACTGGCCTCAATATAGATAAAATTGTGCGCCTTTCCGGGCGCATGCAGCTGGACGACAGCGATAAGCTGGGCCGTGCCTGTGTAGAGTTTTCAGTGCGGGGTGAGGCCCAGGATCCCCGCGCATTCCGAAACTCTCTGCTGGAATTAGCCAGTCAGCACAATATTGATATCGCCTACCAGGAAGACAACATTTACCGCCGCAGCCGCCAGTTGGTGGTGTTTGATATGGATTCCACGCTGATTGATGCCGAGGTGATTGACGAGTTAGCTAAAGAAGCTGGGGTAGGTGATCAGGTAGCGGCTATCACCGAAGCTGCGATGCAGGGTAAGCTGGATTTTAAACAGAGCTTCCGCCAGCGCCTCGAGCTACTTGAGGGCCTGAGTGTCGATGTGCTGCAAAAAGTAGCCCAGCGCCTGCAGCTCAATGAGGGTGCAGAGCACCTGATAAAGACCCTGAAACAGCTGGGTTATAAAACTGCCATTGTGTCCGGAGGCTTTACCTATTTTGCTGAACACCTGCAGTCTATTCTGGGTGTCGACTATATCTATGCCAATGAGCTGGACACCGAAAATGGCCTGGTTACCGGCAAGGTAGTGGGTGATGTAATTGATGGCCAGCGCAAGGCCGATCTGCTGAGGGAACTGGCCCAGAGAGAGGGGCTGGCACTGGAGCAGGTGATTGCTGTGGGCGATGGCGCCAACGATCTACCTATGCTCAATATTGCTGGGCTGGGTATAGCCTATCAGGCTAAGCCCCTGGTAAAAGCCTCTGCCAAGCAGTCTATTTCTAATCTGGGGCTAGACGGCATTCTCTATTTACTGGGGTACAGCGATAAGGATATTCAGGCGCTGGGCTAAGAATTTTCAGAAAAGTCATAATCCATTGTAAAGCTGGGCGGCTGCACATAATGGCCCTGGATATACTGAACGCCCTGCTGCCACAGAATAGGTAAAACGCTGGCCTTCTCCACAAAGGGCACAATAACGTCCACACCAGTGCCAGTCATGCCAGCCATCAGGGTCTGGAACCTGGCTTTGCCCTCGCCACCTTTCTGCAGATCCTCGACAATCAATCGATCGATCTTTACAAAACTCACAGCCACTCTCTCCAGGGTTTTCAGGGGATTGATAGCGACTCCAAAATTGGCAATGGCAATCTGACCGCCCGCTTTTTTGATTTCATCGGAGATAGCCGCAGCCTGGTTCAGATAGCGCAGGGCATCAATTTCGCGGAACTGGAAAATCACCACATCTGCAGGTAGCTTCGACTTTTGCATAGCCTGGGTCAGCCAGGGCAAAAAGGCCTCATCGGAGAATGACTGGCGACTGATATTGATAAATAACTGGGTGTCTGGATTAGAGGCAAGCTTGTCCGCCAGTGTATTTAACACTTTGCTGATCACCCAGCGATCAACTTCGGCAGCTATCTCTGATTTAAATAGATTATTAATAAAATCTTCCGGGATATCATCATTGGGTACATCTTTGTTAACCCCCAATATGGCTTCGTAATACTCCTTGCCACTGCCGCCACTGATCAGCGCTACTATGGGTTGGTAGCGCACTGAGAACAGTCGGTCACTGAGCAGCTTTTTGGCAGTGATCACCACGGCCTCATTCTGGGAGATCTTATCGGAATGTATATTGGGCACAAAAAACCGCACACCATTGCCTGGGGACTGCTCCTGTCGAAGCTCTTCAATAACCTGCTGGCTGCGCTCCAGAGCTCGCTCTACAGAGGGTACATTTTCATTCAGCAATGTGCCGCCGATGGAGGTGGTCAGAGAAAAAGTTTGCTCTTCGACATCAAATACCTCCTGACTGGTCCTAGCCACTATGTCCTCGGCAATTTTAAGCCCCTGTTGGTCAGAGGTTTCTGCCAGCACCGCCACAAAACAGTTCTCGCTGAGTCGACCGCAGTCAAAGTTTTGATTAAATAGCGATCCCACAAAGGTAACCAGGGAATGGACGATTTTTTCGGCTTTGGCTATGCCCAGATCTTCTTTTAAGCTCTCAAAGCGATCGATCTGTATGTTTAGTAGCACGCTGTCCTCACCTGTCTGCACTGATTTGCTGATAGCGCGACTGACCATTTCATAGACCAGCTGGGGTTGGATTGCACTGTAGGCTGTGGCCGAGGCCTCCTCAGTCTGGTCTGTGTTGGCGGCAAACAGTTTGTCACTGTTAATGGTGAACTGCAGCGAAGGTTCGCCGCTGTACTGAATCTGGTTGATCTCAACAAAAGCACTGTCTTCCTCACCCTGAGCATTGAGAATTTTAACCACGGCTTCAAAGGGCATAATTTCTTGTTTAGCCTGCAGAGGCACCATGTAGGCCTTAAGTTTTTCTCTATCAGAGGCTGCTATATTGTCGATCACTGGCAGGCAGAGCATCTCCTCAGGTTCGTCAAAGCCAAAAATACTGGCGCAGGCCTGATTGGCGTAGACATAGGTTCCCTCCTGAACCACTGCTATAGGAAATCTCGAGGTATTCATCAAATACTCGCTGCGTTTCTCTGCCAGAGCCAGTTTGCGCTCCCATTCCCGGCATAGTCGGCGCTGGCCGACACTGGCCAGTGACCGCGCAACTACCTTGAGCAGGTGCTGATCCTGATCTTTAACCACTACATCTTGGGCGCCTAGCCGCAGGCCCTCAATAAGAGTAGCGGGATCATAGTTGTCACTGATAAAAATAACTGGAATATCGCGCTCAGCGCGGCGAATGCACTGAAATATTTGCTGTGCCGGCAGAGATTCGGTGCCTATGGGCGCAATTAGTAGGTCCCAGTTGCGCTTGCTCAGATACTGCTGCAGCTGCTCCTCATCTGAAGCCAGCTGGGCTTCCATTCGGTAATCGGCACTGCGCAGAATACTGATGATTCTATTGGCTTCGTCATGGGGTTGTTCGACGATTAAGATTTTTAGAGGTTCGTCGGCCAGCATAGGTCGGGGCTTTGTTAAATCCTATTAAATCCAGAGTTGGTTACATAAAACGGTGGGAGTTCGAAGAACCTACCCTGATATTTGAGTATTGCTCCTTTGATTGTAGACAACTTTTACACTGCAGCCGGCTGTTTTGCTCAATTCTCTGGGAGCAGAAGGCATTTATTTAGTCGACTGCCCCCCAAAACATAGCAAAAATAGCCTGCACTTCGGTTATCATAACGGGCTTTAAAATAATCGAGAATTTTCAAACATGGCCAATTACTCAACTAATGAATTTCGCTCTGGCTTAAAAGTGATGCTTGACGGTGATCCCTGCTCGATTCTGGAAAATGAATTTGTAAAACCTGGCAAGGGTCAGGCTTTTAACCGGGTTAAACTGCGCAATCTTAAAACTGGCCGTGTATTGGAAAAAACCTTTAAGTCTGGTGAAGCACTGGAAGGTGCCGATGTTTTGGATATGGATATGCAGTATCTCTATAACGATGGTGACTTCTGGTACTTTATGGAGCCAGAGAGCTTTGAGCAGCATCAGGCCAATGAAAATGCCGTGGGCGATGCTCTGCAATGGCTCAGTGAGCAGGATATCTGCGTGGTCACCCTTTATAACGGCGCGCCTCTATCTGTTGTTCCCCCCAACCATGTTGAGCTAGAAATCGTCGAGACCGATCCGGGCCTGCGCGGTGATACGGCTCAGGGTGGCAGTAAACCAGCTAGGCTGGTCACTGGTGCAACGGTAAAAGTGCCACTGTTTTTGGATCAGGGTGATGTGGTTAAAGTGGATACTCGCACCGGTGAGTATCAGGGTCGCGTTAAGTAAGCAGCGACTGTTTTCTGACTGGGCTGGCAGGAGGGTTTTGCATTGACTAATTGGCAGCCTAGTGCCAGCCAGGCTATGTTGCGCTGTCGAGCTGAGCTTCTTGCTAGCCTGCGCGAATTCTTTTCCCAGCATGGCGTCAGCGAGGTGGATGTTCCGGTTTTAGGTCGTTCGACCGTCACTGATAGCAATATAGAAAGTATCATTGCCCAGCCATTTGGTGGTAGTGGGTACTTACAAACTTCCCCAGAATATTTTATGAAACGACTTTTGGCTGCCGGTAGTGGCGATATCTACTGCCTGGGTAAGGCCTTTCGCAATGGCGAGGCAGGGCAGAGGCACAACCCTGAATTTACTCTGCTGGAATGGTATCGCTGTGACTGGGATGAGCAGCAGCTTATGGATGAGGTGGCTGATCTGATCAGTCGTATTTATGCCACTACCAATCAGTCTACCCTAGCTGTGCACAGGGGCAGTTATGGGGACTATTTTGCCCAGGTGCTGGCAGTGAACCCCCACAGTGCGCCACTGGATCAGCTGCAACAGCTGGCAGTGTCAGCTGGTTCCCAGAGCTGGGCAGGGGAGACCCGTGCCAACTGTCTGGATTTGCTGTTTTCTGTGCAGGTAGAACCCCAGTTGCCTCAGGGTCTGGTATTTGTCTATGACTACCCCGCCTGTCAATCTGCTCTGGCTCAAACCTCCGTCAATGACCAGGGTCAGCTGGTCAGTCGCCGCTTTGAAGCTTTTCTCAATGGTATGGAGCTGGCCAATGGCTATTTTGAGCTTAGGGACGGCGCTGAGCAGGGGCAGAGATTTGATGAAGACCTCAAGGCTAGATCTGCCGCCAATAAGCCAAGTATTGCAGTGGACAGTCATTTAATGTCGGCGCTGGACCAGGGATTACCCAGCTGTGCGGGGGTGGCGCTGGGGGTAGATCGGCTATTAATGCAGCTGCAGGGCGCTGATTCCATAGGCCAGGTGATGCCATTTAGCTGGGATAGATGCTAGGAGGGCGAAGCATGCTCTTTAATGCGCTTTCTCGCTGGGCGCTTTCCCTTTTGATGCTCTCTCGTGATGCTCTGTCTCTTGATGCTTTCTAGCTGCATTTAAAGTAGTGGTCCATAACTTTTGAGGGCTCTTGGGTCTTGGTATGTCCAACCACTGAGGCTGGCACGCCGGCGACAATATCATGGGCTGCCACTGGTTTTAGCACTACGCTGGAGGCTGCCACCATAGCGCCCTCGCCAATTTCGATATTGCCAAGAATTTTTGCCCCAGGTCCCAATAGTACGCCGCAGCGGATTTTGGGGTGGCGATCGCCACTCTCTTTGCCTGTTCCTCCCAGAGTGACCGACTGCATAATAGACACAGAGTCCTCAACCACAGCAGTTTCTCCGATCACCAATCCGGTAGCATGATCAATCATCAGCCCGGCACCAATTATTGCGGCCGGATGAATATCCACAGCAAATACCAATGAGATTCTATGTTGAATCAGCAGGGCTAGAGAGCGCTGGTCTCCCTGCCATAGGCTGTGGGACACGCGGTAGGCCTGCAGTGCCAGAAAGCCCTTAAAATATAGAAATGGCGTGCTAAAAAGATTGCAGGCGGAATCGCGATCAACAGTTGCCTGAATATCTCTGGCAGCAGCCTGAATAATGGCTGGTTCAGCAAACGCCTGATCCATAAGCTCGCGCAACATAGTTGCGGGCATGGCACTACTGGCCAATTTGCTGGACAGATGATAGCTGAGCGCCTGGCCCATACTGCTGTGATCCAGGATAGTCGCCTGCAGAAAGGGCGCCAGAACGGGCTCTGCTGCCAAGGTCTGCTCAGTCTCGCTATAAATATTCTGCCAGACCTGCTCTGCTATAGCGCTGTGCTGTGGATTTGTCATCTATACTTTTTAACTCTTGGGTTTTGAAGAGCTATTTTGGGTCAGGCCGCGCTAATATGCCAGCCTGTTCTTGCTATACACCAAATATCCACAGCACATACTCCTGCAGCCAGCAGTGATTTTGCCGCCGAACTGGCGGTTGCGCCTGTGGTGACCACATCGTCCACCAGAGCCACAGTGCGCCCTTCGAGAGGCTTGGGGGTGCGTACCTCAAAGGCGTTGTTCATACTCCTCAGGCGCTGGCGCTTGCCCTGTAAATGCTGGGGCCGCCGGTAACCCGTGCGTCGCAGGCAGTGGTTATGGATGCTGCTACCGCCCAATTTACTGCTGAGTATTTGCGCTATGCCCTGGCTCTGGTTAAAGCCGCGGCGCAGCTGTCTGCTCCAGTGCAGAGGCACCGGAATCATAATATCTGGCCTCTGATCAGGGCCATAGGCAGCGCTGATAGTCTCGGCTAGCAGTTCGCTAAGCTGGCGCAGCTGTGGCGCATAGGCATCGACTTTAATTCGGCTGATCATATGGCTGATTGGCTGCTGATACTCAAATGGAGCTATACAGCGTCGAAAGGGCGGGGCTTTTTGCTGACAGTCTGGGCAGATTATCCCTGACTCTTTACCTGTGGGTGGCACTGCACCGTTAAATGGCAGCGCACATTGCTTACAATGGCTGCCAAGCCAGGGTAGGTCCGCAATACAGGGGTTGCATAAACAGTGGTTGGATGGGCTTAGATAATCTTTACAGGAGACACATTCGCCCGGCAGCAGAGCGCTGGACCAGGGAATAGCTCCAAAGTTGATCAGCCTGGAAAGTTTGCTCAGGCGGCTGGAGCCGCCTGAGCTCTCAGATCTATTTATAGCAAACCTCCCTGTCTGCCAGAGCTGGGTCTATACCCTAGCTAACATTATGAGTTGGGTCGCTGTCATCTTCGTCTTCATCGACACTGTTCGCTGCACTGGGCTGACCTTTGCTGAGATCACTGTCATTGAGACCGTAGTCTTCACTGAGAATGCCGCCTGGCACCTTGGGCGCATAGTCTCGCGGAGGCTGAATATCTTCAGCACTTATCAGTGGGTTGCCCTCTTCATCGACCAGGCTGAGGTCAGAGCCCCCGGCCTTTAGCAGCTGACGGCCCACTTCAGGGCTGGCAAGACGGATTGCGCTGGTGGCCAGATGCTCGTGAATTTGACGGTAGCTCTGGGCCATATTGGTGGTCAGCTGGGAAACTGTTAAAAAGTGCTCTGTCACCTCTTGCTGATAGCGCTTAAGTTGCTGTTCGCTGTGCTCGAGACGTTTTTCTAGCTCTGCCGTTGAGGAATTGCCAGTGCCAGATTTGCGCGAATAAAGGTGCCCGATACCGGCACCGATCAAAAAGAAAGCCGCTGCAGTAAGTATCATGGTCAGAGTGATCAATGTAATGTCCCCATCTAAGTTTTAGCCATGCCCAAAAGTGCCCTGGGCCTGGTACTGTTCAAAGCCCAACTATTGTAACGCAAAATATAACAGTTGTTGCTGCAGAGTTTGGGTTGTCACCGACTTATTTGCTGGTTACAGTTCCCTGTGCCTAATATGTAGTAATCTGTTTATGTCTACCCCAAAACTTCGCTATCAAAATGACCTTAGCCGCGATGGCTTTGTTGCCGATGCCTCGCAGGCTCAGGCGGTAGAGCATCTGGAGGCGCTTTACCAGCGTTTGGTGGCTCGGCAGGCCAAACCGGCGGCCGGTATTTTGGGTGGGCTGCTAAAGCGATTTGCTCATTCTGCCCCTGAACCTGAGAAGGGGCTGTATTTTTGGGGTGGGGTGGGTCGCGGCAAGACCTATTTGATGGATAACTTTTTCGAGACACTGCCGTTTGAGCGCAAAATGCGCGTGCATTTCCATCGCTTTATGCGCCGGGTTCATCAGGACTTAAAACGCCACAAAGGTCAGACCAATCCTCTAGTGCTAGTGGCGGATACCATTGCCGATGAAACCTGCATTATTTGTTTTGATGAGTTTTTTGTCAGTGATATCACTGATGCCATGATTCTGGGCCTGCTGCTGGAAGAACTATTTGCCCGCGGCGTCTGCCTGGTGGCCACCTCCAATATTGTGCCTGACCAGCTGTACCTGAATGGATTGCAGCGGCAGAGATTTTTGCCCGCCATTGCCCTGCTCAACAAGCACTGTAAGGTGGTCAATGTAGATGGCGGCATTGACCATCGGCTGCGTGCTCTGGAAAAAGCCGAGCTCTACCATTCACCGCTGGACGCAGATGCCGATCGCGCTATTCAGGCCACCTTTGAAAGTTTGGTGCCTGTGGAGGGAGAAACTAAGCGCGGCGTCGACCTGGATGTGGAGGGCAGGCCCATTCCTGTCCTGGTGCTGGCAGAGGATATTGTGTGGTTTGACTTCTCTGCTATCTGCGAGGGCCCGCGCAGTCAAAATGACTATATTGAAATTGCTAGAGAGTTTCACGCGGTGATGATTAGCAATGTGCCGGCGCTGGGCCTGGCAAATGACGATGCGGCGCGGCGCTTTATCAATCTGGTTGATGAGTTCTACGACCGCAGTGTTAAACTGGCGCTATCGGCCTCTGAACCCCTGGCATCGCTGTACTCAGGCGGTCGTTTGGAGTTCGAATTTGCCCGTACTGAGAGCCGTCTTTTGGAGATGCAGAGCCGAGAATATCTGGCTCGCCCCCACCGCCCTTAATCAACCCCACAAAAAAGTTAGTTTTTGCTTCAAGAAGCCCTTGTAATAGGCCACGGGGGTCATTACAATTCGCCCCCTTTTTTGGGATCCCCCAAAAGCCAGGTAGGATAAGATGAAAACATATAGCGCAAAAGCAGAAACAGTAGAACGCGATTGGTATATAGTCGACGCAGAGGGCAAGACCCTTGGTCGCCTGGCCGCTGAGATCGCAACCAGGTTACGTGGCAAGCACAAGCCAGAATTTACTCCTCATGTTGATACAGGCGATTATATCGTTGTGGTCAACGCTGAGAAGGTTGCAGTTACCGGCAACAAGGCGAAAGGCAAAATTTATTACTCCCACACCGGCTACCCCGGTGGCATTAAAGACATTTCTTTTGAGAAGTTGATTGATAAAGCGCCTGAGCGTGTTATTCAGTCAGCGGTTAAAGGTATGTTACCGCGCGGTCCTCTGGGCCGAGAAATGTTTAGAAAGCTGAAGGTCTATGCCGGTGTGAGTCATCCCCACGCTGCGCAACAGCCTCAGACATTAGAAATCTAACGGAAAGCGACCATGGCAGATACTCAATATTATGGCACTGGACGTCGCAAGACATCAGCAGCCCGCGTTTTCATGAAATCTGGAAACGGCAACATCACAATCAACGATCGCGCTATAGATGTGTACTTCGGACGTGAAGTGGCACGCATGATTGTTCGTCAACCCTTCGAAGTGGTAGATATGGTTGAGAAGTTTGACCTCAATATCTCAGTCGCCGGTGGCGGCAACTTTGGCCAGGCTGGTGCAATCCGTCACGGCATAGCTCGCGCACTGGTTGAGTACGATGAAAACCTGCGTCCTTCACTGCGCAAAGCGGGCTTTTTGACTCGCGATGCACGTCAGGTAGAGCGCAAGAAAGTGGGCCTGCACAAAGCGCGCAAGCGTCCACAGTTCTCGAAGCGTTAATCAATACGCTTTCAGCGCCGAAAACCAAAAGCCCGACCCATTGGTCGGGCTTTTTTTTGTCTATAAAAATCAAAAGGTTAGCCTGCTTTGGCGCAACTAATTATTGCGTGTAAATCAGCTTTCCGTTACTATGCAGCGCCTTTTTTATTTGCACACGAGCCCGTGTGTTTTGAATCCAAATTTTAAGTTTAGAGGGAGAGCGTCATGACCGATGACGGTGTCAACCAAAGCCGCCGAAAATTCCTGTTGGGTGCTACTTCGGTAGTAGGTGGTGCAGGTGTAGTTGGTGCAGCAATACCTTTTGTCTCGTCCTGGCAGCCCAGCGCTAAAGCAAAAGCTGCTGGAGCTCCAGTTAAAGTCAATATTTCTAAGTTGGAAGCCGGTGGTCGCCTGGTGGTTGAATGGCGCGGAAAGCCAGTCTATATAGTTCGTCGCACCTCAGAGTCTCTGGATGCGATCAATGCAATAGATACCAGCATTCTTAGAGACGCGGATTCTGAAGCTGCAGCTCAGCCAAGCTATGTGTCTGGTTCAGCCCGCACCATGGCTGGCAAAGAAGAGTACCTGATTCTGGTCGGTCTGTGCACACACTTGGGTTGTGCGCCAATGTACCGCCCCGATGTGGGTGCTGTGGATCTGGGCGGCGACTCCTGGCTGGGTGGTTTCTTCTGCCCCTGTCATGGTTCCAAGTTCGATCTCTCTGGCCGTGTTTTTGCCGGTGTACCTGCACCGACCAACCTTGAGATTCCGCCTCATAGCTATGAGTCAGATGATGTTGTGATTATTGGTATAGATTCGGAGGTTGCGTAATGAGCAATGAAACAGGTTTTGCCGCATGGCTGAATTCCCGCATGCCGACGCTCCAGCGCGAATGGAAGCGTCATATGTCGGAGTACTACGCGCCGAAAAACTTTAACTTCTGGTACTACTTTGGCGTGCTGTCGATGGTGGTGCTGGTTATTCAGCTGGTCACTGGTATCTGGTTGCTGATGAGCTACCAGGGCTCTGCAGAGCAGGCCTTTGCCTCGGTTGAGTATATTATGCGAGATGTAGATCTCGGCTGGATTATCCGCTATGCCCACAGTACCGGGGCATCGGCGTTCTTTATTGTGGTTTATCTGCATATGTTCCGCGGCTTGATGTATGGCTCCTACAAGGCGCCGCGCGAGCTGGTATGGGTCTTCGGCATGACTATTTATCTGGCCCTGATGGCAGAGGCTTTCCTAGGCTATGTATTGCCCTGGGGGCAGATGTCTTACTGGGGTGCGCAGGTAATTATTTCCCTGTTTGGCGCTATTCCAGTGGTGGGTGAGGATATTGTGCAGTGGATTCGCGGTGACTATCTGATCTCAGGTATTACGCTCAACCGCTTTATGTCTCTGCATGTGGTGGCTCTGCCCATTATTCTGATTGCGCTGATCGTCATGCACATTATTGCCCTGCACGACGTTGGTTCAAACAACCCAGACGGTGTCAGCATCAAAGAGCACAAAGATAAAGACGGCAATCCTATCGATGGTCTGCCGTTCTATCCCTACTTTGTGATTCACGATCTGGTGCCCATAGTGGTGTTCCTGTTTGCCTTCTGCGCTGTGCTGTTCTTTATGCCAGAGATGGGTGGTTTCTTCCTTGAGTATGCCAATTTTGAAATTGCCAACTCATTGAAAACGCCAGAGCATATTGCCCCGGTTTGGTACTTCACCCCTTACTACTCTATGTTGCGGGCAGTTCCGGATAAGCTGGGTGGCTTTATTACTATGGGTGCGGCGATCGCTATACTGTTCGTGCTGCCATGGCTAGACAGAAGCCCAGTGCGCTCTATGCGCTACAAAGGCAATATTAGCCGGGCCGCGCTACTCATGTTTGCCGCTGTATTTATTATTCTCGGTTACCTGGGCGTTAAGGCTCCGACTGAGGGTCGTACTATTCTGGCGCAGATCTGTACCCTGCTGTACTTCTCGTACTTTATCGGCATCTACTTCTGGACCAAATACGAAACCACCAGACCTGAGCCTGCACGCATTACTATGGACGGTGGCATTGGGCCACTCAGGACTCTGGGTGCCATTGGTATAGTTGCACTGCTGGTGATTATTCCCATCAAGGCAGTGGGCGCAGAGAGTGGCCACAACTGTGGAACCATCGACTGTGAGCCCTTTGAAGCTCAGTTGACTAACGATGCCTCATTGCAAAATGGTGCTAAGTTAGCGGTAAATTTTTGTATGGGGTGCCATTCATTTAAATACTCGCGATGGGAGCGGGTTGCCAATGATATAGGTATCCCCAATCAACTGATGCTGGACAATATGGTATTCACTGGTCAAAAAATTGGCGAGCTGATGAATATTGCTATGCCTGCTGACAATGCTAAAGAGTGGTTTGGCGCCACACCGCCAGATTTAACGCTGGTGGCGAGATCGCGCAAGCCAGAGTGGGTATATACCTATCTACTCAATTTCTACGCTGACCCAAGCCGCCCCTTGGGCGTGAACAATAAGGTCTTTAAAGATGTGGGTATGCCCCATGCACTGCTGGATCTTCAGGGTTTACCCGAATGTGCACCAGGCCCTGTGTTGGCAGCCAATGGTGGTATCAAGCGTGACCTGATGACCGGTGCCGATATTTTAGACGACCCCTGTGGTCGCTTTAATATCAATAAGGCTGGCAGCATGACCGAGGAAGAGTATCAGGCAGCAGTTTATGATTTAGTCAATTTCCTGACTTATATCGCTGAGCCCATGGCCGAGCAGCGCAAGCATATTGGCCGGCTGGTGCTATTATTTTTGCTACTATTATTGGTACCCACTGTTCTGTTGAACCGCGAGTACTGGAAAGGCATTCACTAGCTCCAGCTAACTTGCTGAGTGGCTACACTGGGGCAGAGCAATCTGCCCCTCTAACTATAAAAATATGAGAGGTAGTTGTGCGACGATCATCGATGACGTTATTTTCTGATCCTACTTGCCAGTACAGTCACCGAGTGCGTATCGTGCTTGCTGAAAAGGGCGTTACCGTTGATATTGAAGATATCGAAGCCAATGGAGTGACCGAGGAAATTCTCGAGGCCAACCCCTACGGAACACTGCCAACTCTGGTAGATCGTGATCTGGCTCTGTATGAGTCTAAAGTTGTGATGGAATATCTCGATGAGCGCTTTCCCCATCCGCCGCTGTTGCCAGTCTATCCTGTAGCTAGGGCTCAGAGCCGCCTCTGGATCTACCGCATTGAGCGCGACTGGTGCACCTTGATCGACACTATCATTGCCAGCCCGGAGACCAAAAAAGCCGAGGCTGCACGCAAGGAATTTCACGAGTCGCTGATGACCATTTCCAGTATCTTTACTGAGAAGCCTTACTTTATGAGTGAGGAGTTTACCCTCGTAGACTGCTGTCTGGCGCCAATGCTTTGGCGCCTGCCTCAGCTGGGAATCAAGCTGCCCAACAACCGTCAGGTTAAACCTCTGTTGGACTATATGGATCGCCTGTTCGAGCGTCCTTCCTTCCAGGAGAGTCTCACTGATCTGGAGCGCGAAATTCGCGCCTGATGAACTGAGATGAATATGAGGTCCAATCGACCCTATCTGTTAAGAGCCTTCTATGACTGGATAGTGGATAACGATTGTACGCCCTATATTGTGGTCGATGCCCATTATCCTGAGGTAGAAGTGCCTCAGGATTTTGTTACTGATGGCCAGATTGTTCTCAATATAGCCCCCCGCGCTGTCAGCAGTTTTGAGATGAACAACCAGTATGTTCAGCTATCGACTCGCTTTGGTGGTATGCCCATAGATATCTATCTCCCCGTGGGTGCCGTAATGGGCATCTACGCCCAGGAAAATGGTCAGGGTATGGTGTTTGAACCAGAGAACCCGGATGACCAACCACCGCCAAAACCTCCTGGTGGCCCCAAGCCAGTGTTGAGCTCGGCGGAAAAAACCCAGTCAACCACAGGGCCTAAGACCAAGCCCAAGACTAAACCCGCACTGCGAGTGGTTAAGTAATACTGCTCTTCCCACAGCAAAAATCACGGAGTTTCCTATGTCCCAAGCTATAGCCATCCTATCCGCAGCGCGGACACCTATGGGCGGAATGATGGGCAGTCTGTCTGCAGTGGCCTCTCCAGATCTAGGAGCCGTTGCCATCAGTGCCGCTCTGGAACGTGCCGGGCTAGGTACAGAAAATATTGATGAAGTGATTATGGGCTGTGTGCTGTCTGCAGGCCTGGGTCAGGCACCGGCTCGTCAGGCGGCCCTGGCTGCTGGTATCAACAAAGCCACTGCCTGCACCACGGTGAATAAAGTCTGTGGCTCGGCCATGATGTCAGTCATGATGGCTGGCAATGCCCTGCGCGCAGGTCAGTCAAAACTGGTGGTTGCCGGTGGTATGGAGAGCATGAGCCGCGCCCCCTACCTGATTCCCCAGGGTCGCCAGGGCTATCGTTTTGGCAGTGCCGAAATGCTCGATCATATGCAGTACGACGGACTTCAAGACGCCTACCAGGCGGTAGCCATGGGTAATTTTGCCGAGAGCTGCGCCAACAAATACCAGTTTAGCCGCGAAGATCAGGATGCCTATGCCATCGAGTCACTGCGTCGCGCCAATGCTGCTATAGACCAGGGTTTGTTTGCTGCGGAGATTGCTCCAGTCAGCATTGCTTCGCGCAAAGGTGAGACTCTGGTAGATACCGACGAACAGCCGGGCAATGCGCGCCCGGATAAAATTCCTCAGCTGCGCCCAGCGTTTGCCAAAGACGGCACAGTGACCGCCGCCAATGCCAGCTCGATTTCCGATGGCGCAGCAGCGCTAACTTTAATGATGGCCGATGAGGCAGAGGCACGCGGTCTCAAACCTATTGCACTGATCCGCGGCTATGACCAGAGCGCCCAGGAGCCCGAGTGGTTTACCACCGCGCCAGTGACTGCGATTAGAAAGACATTGGATAGAGTGGGCTGGGCAGTTGAAGATGTGGATCTCTGGGAAGTTAACGAAGCCTTTGCTGTAGTGGCTATGGCCGCACTGCGGGAGATTGGCATGCCCCACGACAGACTCAATGTCCATGGTGGTGCCTGCGCCCTGGGCCACCCCATAGGTGCCAGTGGCTCAAGAATTATTGTGACATTGATTCATGCGCTGCAGCAGCGGGGCGGCAGCAAAGGTATTGCCAGCCTCTGCATAGGTGGCGGTGAAGCCACAGCTATGGCTATAGAGTTGGTTTAATCTATATATTCAAACACTCGGACCACTTTGCGAATACCGCTGCTATCGCTGGCAATTTTGCCGGCTAAGTCTGCGGTGGCGCGATCCACTGTGCCCATCAGATAGACCACACTGTCCTCGGTAATCACCTCAATATTTGAGGCTTTAACCTTGTCGTTAAACATCAGTTTGGTTTTGATCTTGCCCGTCAGCATACTGTCATTGGTACGCGAAACAATGGAAGTTTTTCCTCGCACCTGCAGCTCGTTGTAAACCTGGCGCACATCTTTAAAGTTACGTGCCACGTCGCCGGCCATTTTCTTCATTTCTGTGGAAGGTACCTCGCCGGTCAACAGCACAACGCGGTTTGCTACATTGATATTGATATGGGATTTATCCAGTTGCGGGTGAGCCTTTTTGATATTGACACCAATTTGGGTATCCATCTTTATATCATCGATAGCTGTGCCTACACTGGTGCTCGAAGGGTCCGGATCAAAGGGCTTAGAGGTAACCGAATCAACAACTGTAGTACATCCCGACAGCATAAACATCAGGGTTAATAATACCGCTAAAACTCGCATCTACTCGCCTCCAAAAATTTGATGGTCGACCAGTGCACAGAGGCACTGAACGATCTGAAACTGAGCTGCTGTCGCCAGCTGCCCCTGAAACTCCGCTGCGGGAATTACAATATCATTGTAACCGAGAGTAGCCGATAGTAAATCATCATTGACCCCCGAGAGCAGAATAACGCCTAATTGTTTATCAATTGCAGCTTCAATGGCAGTCAGCAGGGCAAGACTGTTATCCCCCGCGCTGACTATCAGTAGGACATCGCCTGCTTTTCCCTGTACCTGAACAGACTGGGCATAGCGTTCAGCGCCAAAGGAATTATCCATCAGTTTATTGAGATTTAGTGCGGGAAAACCCGGACGTTCAATTTCAAAACCCTGAGCCAAATAATCCGAGAATAACTGGGCCAGGGGCACCGCAGATTTATCACCACAGCTAAAAATAGTATTACCCGCCAGCAGTGCCTGGGCAATCTTTTCCGCAGCTGCTGCCATGGGTTCAGAAAAAGCGTCTCCGACTACCATGGTAGTCTCGATGACCTTCTGAAAGTGGGTAAAAATTTGCTTGTCCATAGTCCCTTTTGAGTTGATGTTACCTTTTGCGCTTATTTAACGCTGTATAGTCGCAGCTACATTATAATATTCTTAATCCAGTCAATGGCATAATTCTTTAGCTGGCTATGTAAGTGGCCAGCATCATCAGTCATTGGGTTGCTACTCGGGCCTATGGTCACAGCATCAAAGCGGGCTGGATTAGAAGCGCCCAAACCGCGGCTCTGCAAATAGATCGCCGCCGCGGCTGTGAGCCGCCTGCATTTCTTCGCGGTAATAGATGCAGCTGCACCGCCAAAGATCTGAGAGCGGCGAAACCGCACCTCAACAAACACAATACAGCCGTTATCTTTCATTATCAGGTCGATTTCGCCCTGACGGGTGCGAAAATTTTTGCCCAACAACTCTAAGCCCTGATCCATCAGATACCGGCGGGCTAGATCTTCCGCCTGATCACCCGAAAGATAGCCGTGCTGCCTGTTTGCTCTATCCATAAGCCTTGCCGTCTTATAGCTTACCTCTGGTCACAGTCGTCCTGATAAATAATGCCCAGCGCTCTATATTGCAGCGCCTTCTAACCCTTAGCGGGCCAATTCCACCACCTTGCCGCGCTGGAATTCAGCCCATTTTTGTTGTCGTTTAATAATGCCATCGGACAGCGACAGTAATCCTGTGGCACCAAATACCCAGGCCTGCTGTTCAGACTGAAGATCGCGCAGATTTCTGTGCAGTAGAAAGGCATCGTGACCCACGGCATAGAGATGGCGATAGGCTGTGTGTAGGCGCGTATCCGGTGTCAGCTCTCTGGCCAGTTGACCGGGCAATGTCCAGGGCATGGCACTAAATTCAACGCCGGTTAAATCCCGGTCCAAGTCTGTCTGTTCAATACCGTTATAGATATGCGAGGTAGCCACTACAGGTACATCAGAGGCGTAGAGAAAATCGAGGGCCGGTTTGATTTGCCGCGCCACTACCGGATAGCCAAGCACCACCACCAGGTCAATGTCCTGTCGGCGCCTTACCTGAGATTTGATACGGCTGTTTACAAAGCGCTTGATCTGCAGCGCGCGGTCTTCGCTCATATCTATCAGCAGTGGCGGCTTGAGCAGTGGGGTAAAATCTTTGACCGAGGAGGGGTAGGCAACCTGATCCAGTAAAGTGCCGCCTTTTTCCGTCCAGTACTGGTTAAAGAAAGAAGCCGAGCTACGTCCCCAACTATTATTGGGTGAAACTATCAGTACATTGCGTTTGCCCTGCAGCCAGGCGCGATCAGCAATTTGGGCTATTTCGTCCTGGGGAGAGAGACCAAATTGAAATAGATTTTGCGCCTGAGACCCAGTGACCCTATCTACCCGGTTGAGACTCAGTGTGGGCACAGGCAGACTGGACATAGGCAACAGCGCCTCCACCTCAGACTGGCGCATGGGACCAATAATCATTTCGGCACCATCTTCCACTGCGTTGTTATAGGCCTTTTGCAGAGACTGCACACTGGTGTCATAGACGCGAATGTCCGGAGCATCCTCGATATTCTCGCTGAGAAACTCATAGTAGGCGCCCATAAAGCCGTCCAGCAAGGTGTAACTGGGCACCTCATAGTTATCTTGCAGAGGCAGCAGCAGGGCCACCTGGGATGGAGCTGAGGAGCGGCTGGATGAGCCGAGGTCCTTTACAGCTCTCGGCGGATTTTTTGCCGCCGGATGTGTTCGCCAGCGTCGCTGCCAATCCTTATAGGCCAGTGCCCTCGACTGAGCATCAGCCTGATACAGGCGGTTTACTTGCGCCAGCTGCAGCCAGCCGGCAAGCACAGTATTTGGGTGATTTATGCCAAGTTGCAAATAGCTGTAGGGCAGCACTGTGAGTTGGCGCCACAGGCTATTATGCACAGCACGAATATCCTGTTGCTTTCTCAGCAGGCCGGCATAACTGATCGACTTCAGCAGCCCCAGCTCAATATTGCCCAAGGCAAAATTGCTGTCCGCTTGCAGGCTGAGCATACGCCTCAGTGTTGAGGCATTAAAAGTTGCACTAATGCCGACAAACCTATCCTGAGTCAAACGGTCAGCAGCACCCTGAGGGTTGCCCAAACTGAGTTCGAGCTCGGCTACAAACAGATTGAATTCAATATATTGCGAGTCACTCAGTTGCTCCGCAACCACCAGCTTTGCCGCTTCGGCACTTTTAGCTAGGTCTCCGGCGCTGGCAAACAGCATGGCGGCCTCAAAAATACGCTGATCCGGGTTGGCAGACACTGGTGCAGACTCCAGCATGGCCTGGGCCTGTTGCAGAGCACTGATATCCTGAACCTCGACACCGGTAAACACTGGTACACGCACAGTATCCTGGGTTGGAGTTGGCGCACAGCCACCAATAAAGGCTAAGATGCCCAGCGCTAGGACAAATAATGGAAGACGCTTTTTATTCATGAACTCTAATCAATCCGGTACGTTATATATAGTCGCTACACCCATAGGCCATCTGGGTGACATGGTACCCCGCGCGGTGGAGACTCTCCAGTCTGTGAGTGTAATCGCCTGCGAGGACACTCGCCACAGTAAAAAGCTGCTCAATCATTTTAGTATAGATAAACCCTGCATTGCTTATCATGATCATACCGACAAAAAGTCCAGTTACAGTATTCTCAAGCGATTGCGCGACGGTGAAGATGTGGCCCTTATTTCCGATGCAGGAACGCCCCTAATCTCCGACCCTGGTTACCGATTGGTATCCGAAGCCCGGCAACAGGGATACAGCGTGATACCGATTCCCGGCGCCTCTGCCGTAATTGCCGCTCTGAGTGTCTCTGGGTTGCCTACAGATAAATTCAAATTTATGGGCTTTCTACCAGCTAAAAGCACCCAGCGCAAAACCTCATTATCAGCCGTAAAGGGCAATACTGAGACCATGGTTTACTACGAGGCTCCTCATCGTATTACAGATACTATCGCCGATATGCTGGACATCTTTGGTGCTGATCGACCCGCTTTTATGGCCCGGGAGATCAGCAAAACCTTCGAGACCTATCTGCAGGGCAGCCTGGCAGAATTATTAGACTTGGTGCGAGCCGACAGCAACCAGCAGCGCGGAGAAATGGTACTGGTGATCGGTGGAGCAGCTACCGAGACTGAAACCGTCTCCGTGGATGCCGAAAAAATACTGGGCCTGCTGCTAAAAGAACTGCCCCTAACCAAAGCCGCTTCACTCACCGCCAAAATTACTGGCGGCGATAAAAAGCAGCTCTATCAGCTAGGCCTCGCAATTCAAGATAAAAACTAATTTATCTTAGCTCTGTTAGATAAGGAGCCCTCAGCTTCGCCTGGATAAAAAGCCATCAGCTTCGCCTGGATAAAGAGCCCTCAGCCTGAATATCCGCTACCGTCAGCGCCGTCATATTAAAGATCCCGCGAGACGAAACCGACGGAATCACAATATGCGCTGGCTTGCGGAAACCATTGATAAAGGGACCAATCAGCAGAGCATCAGTCAGGGACCTGATCAGGCCCATGGCAATATTGGCCGCATCCAGATTGGGCATAACCAAGACATTGGCGCGACCCTGCAAATTGGCCTGGGAATACACCGTCTCGCGCAGCTTGGGGTTCAGGGCGCTAAGCACATGCATTTCGCCATCAATCTGCAGGTCTGGGTGAGCATTTCGGAGCATTTCACCTGCACTGCGCACCTTTTTCGCCGAGGCAGCATTAGAGGTACCAAAGTTAGAGTGCGACAGCAGGGCGACTTTAGGTTCAATACCAAAGCGCTTGACCAGATTAATACTGGCCTCGGTAATTTTTACCAGTTCAGCATCAGTGGGGTCCACATTCATCGCTGTATCAGCCAGAAATAGCGGGCCATCGGGCAACAGCAGTACGGCGGCAGAGCTCACCAGCTGAGTTTTATCCTCTGGCCCCAGCAGGTGCATAATTTCTCGCAGATGGAAATCAAAGCGACCTACCTTGCCACAGATCAGGCCATCGGCTTCATTGCGCGCCACCATCACCGCCGCAATCGCCGTCTGATCATCGCGCATAATCTTGCGAGCAGCGGCCACAGAGACCCCGTGGCGGCCAACCATCTCATGGTAGTAGGCAGCGTAATCCTCATGACGATCGTTATTGCCCGGGTCAAATATCTCCACATCCTCATCCAGATCTATACGCAGGCCCAGACGGTCAATCTTGACCTCCATCCCGGCGCGGCGACCAATTAAGATTGGCTTGGCAATATTTTCATCCACCACAGCCTGTACCGCCAACAATACGTCATCATTTTCGCCCTCGGCATAGACAATGCGGGCCGGTGCTTTTTTGGCTACTTCAATAATTGGCTGCATAAACAGACCAGCCTGATTTACAAATTCATGCAGTGACTGTCGATAGGCTTCCATATCCGCAATAGGTCTGGTGGCAACACCGCTGTCCATGGCGGCCTGAACCACAGCCAATGGCACATCTTCAATCAGGCGCGGGTCAAAGGCTTTGGGGATTAAATATTCCGGGCCAAATTTTAACTGTTCATCCGCATAGGCAGCGGCCACTACATCTGAGGTTTCTTTGGTAGCCAAATCGGCAATGGCGCGCACTGCGGCCATCTTCATCTCTTCGTTAATTGTCGAAGCACCGCAGTCCAGTGCACCACGGAAAATAAACGGGAAGCACAGAACATTGTTAACCTGATTGGGATAGTCCGAGCGACCAGTGGCAAGAATCGCATCTGGGCGAGCGGCCATGGCTTCTTCCGGCATAATTTCCGGAACCGGGTTAGACATTGCCAGAATAATAGGCTTCTCGCCCATCTTCTTCAGCAGGTCGCCGTTTAACACACCTGGGCCAGACAGGCCCATAAATAGGTCCGCACCCTCAATCGCATCTTCAATAGTGCGGTCGCTAGTCTCTACAGCATAGCCTTGCTTCCAGGGGTTCATCCCCTCTTTGCGGCCCGCATAAATCACTCCGGTGCGGTCGATCATGCGCACATTTTTCTTTTGCAGGCCCATGCTTACCAGCAGATCTACACAGGCAATACTGGCAGCACCAGCGCCAGAAACCACCAGCTTCACCTGGGAAAATTCTTTTTCGACTATGCGCAGACCATTGTAAATGGCCGCAGCTGCCACAATTGCAGTGCCGTGCTGATCGTCGTGGAATACCGGAATCTTCATGCGCTGGCGCAGTTTTTCCTCCACCATAAAACATTCCGGTGCTTTGATATCTTCAAGATTGACACCACCAAAAGTGGGTTCCAGGCTGGCAATAATATCTACCAATTTGTCGACATCGGTTTCATCTACCTCAATATCAAAGACATCAATATTGGCAAACTTTTTAAACAGTACCGCCTTGCCCTCCATCACCGGCTTGGATGCCAGAGGTCCTATATTGCCCAGTCCCAAAACTGCAGTACCGTTGGTGATAACCGCCACCAGATTGCCGCGCGAAGTAACAGAGGCAACCTCAGTGGGGTTGTCTACAATCAGCTCACAGGCATGGGCCACTCCGGGGGAATAGGCTAGCGAGAGGTCGCGTTTATTAGCCAGAGGTTTGGTTGGCCTGATCTCCAGTTTGCCCGGCAATGGGTGAGTGTGATACTTGAGCGCGCTTTCTTTAAAAGAATCTGTCATAGGTATTTATTCCTTGGGGGGCTATTGCGAACATATCGCGCTGTGGAGGCTGAACTGATGTTATTTTAAAAATCATTTTAGCAATTGTGACTGTTAAATAGCTATCCAGAGGCATTGGCCCTTGTAATACAGATCAATTAGTAAAAGAATAAGGGCTCTGTACCTAGCTGCGGTCAATAGCAGTTATCTGTGGCTCAACTGCGACAGGATATAACTAACAAAAAAAGAGGATTAATCTTGGAAGCGTTTCTGGGTCAAATAAACTCCATTATCTGGAGCTCGGCACTAATTTATTTATGTCTTGGCACCGGGCTATATTTTTCTGTGCGCACCAAGTTTTTACAGGTTCGTCACTTTCGGCATATGTTGAGCATTATGCGCGAAGGCCGCAGCTCCGAATCCGGTGTTTCCTCATTTCAGGCGCTGGCTATGTCTCTTTCCGGGCGCATGGGTACAGGTAATATTGCCGGTGTTGCCACGGCGATTGCCATGGGTGGGCCGGGCGCTGTTTTCTGGATGTGGATGGTGGCCTTTTTGGGTGCCTCAACCGCCTACGTCGAAGCGACCCTTGCACAGATTTATAAAGAGAAAGACGACAATGGTGAATACCGTGGTGGTCCAGCATACTTTATCGAGAAAGCCATGGGACAAAATTGGTATGCCTGGCTATTTGCCGCATCGACCATTATTGCCGTCGGGTTCTGTCTGCCAGGTATTCAAGCTAACAGTATTGTTGCTGCCATGGGTAATGCTTGGAGTATTCCACCATTGGCAACCTCTTCATTGATTGCCCTGGGCGTTGCAATCATTATTTTTGGTGGCGTAAAGCGCATAGCGCACTTTGCTCAGGTGGTAGTGCCTGCTATGGCAATGGGCTATATATTGATTGCCTTTGCCGTGATTGGGGCCAATATCGAACAGTTCCCCGCCGTGATTAATCTTATTGTTAAGAGCGCTTTTGGGCTAGATGCAGGTTTCGGCGCTATTATTGGTATGGCGGTGCAATGGGGTGTTAAGCGCGGTGTTTACTCCAATGAAGCGGGGCAGGGCACAGCGCCCCATGCAGCGGCGGCGGCAGAAGTCTCCCATCCAGCCAAGCAGGGGTTGGTTCAGGCTTTCTCCGTCTATGTGGATACCCTGCTGATCTGCACCGCAACCGCCTTTATGATTCTGATGACTGGCCTCTACAACGTTCAAGGCCCAGATGGAGTAATGCTCTACCAGGGTCTCTCAGGTTATGAGGCTGGCCCAGCCTATGTGCAGAGTGCATTTGATACCGTATTGCCAGGCTTTGGCAGTGGCATATTGGCGATCTCCCTGCTGTGCTTTGCCTTTACCACTATTATTGCTTACTACTATATTGCTGAAACCAATGTGATGTATATCAATCGCAAAGTCCATCGCCCCTGGTTGGTGCTGTTTCTCAAAGCGCTGGTGTTGACCTCGGTTATGTACGGCGGCCTAAAGAGCGCCAATATTGCCTGGGCACTGGGCGATATAGGTGTGGGTCTAATGGCCTGGCTGAATATTGTGGCTATTCTGATTCTGCAAAAGCCGGCAATGCTGGCACTAAAAGATTATGAAACCCAGCTGGACAATGGTGAGGATCCAACATTTGATCCACTCAAGCTGGGTATTGAAAAAGCCGACTTCTGGGTCAATAAATAGACTGGCAGTTTGGCGTAAATATTTAGGCGGCTGGCCAGCCGCCTAGTTCTTTCCAGCGATTGGTGATCTTGCAGAACAGCTCCGCGGTTTTAATGGTGTCATACAGCGCACTGTGAGCATCGCGGTTATTAAATTCAATCTCCGCCGCCTGACAGGCTTTGGCCAGCACGGTCTGGCCATAGGCCAGTCCCGCTAATGTAGAGGTATCAAAACAGGAGAACGGGTGAAACGGGCTGCGCTTGATTTGATTGCGTTCAATGGCCGCATTGACAAAGCCCAGGTCAAAATGGGCATTATGGGCTACCATTACTGATCTGGTACAGCCTGTATCGCTAATCTCTCTGCGAATGGGCCGAAAAATTTCCCGCAGTGCCTCACCCTCTTCTTCAGGGTCGCGCTCTGGGTCATATATATCGATGCCGGTAAATTCCAGAGCCGAGGGTTCAACCACAGCGCCGGGAAAGGGATCGATATTTTTATTGTAGCTCTCTTTGATCTGTAGGTTGCCCTGGGCGTCCATCTCCAAAATAACTGCGGCGATTTCCAGTAGCGCATCGGTGCGCGAGTTAAACCCGCCAGTCTCTACATCCACCACCACAGGCAAAAAACCGCGAAAGCGTTTGGCCATCAGCGAGGGTTGCAATAATTCTTCGGGCATATCCATTAGAGGCTCAATTTCCAGTTTAGGCTGGTGCCTGCGCCTAGAGGGATCAGTTGAGAACCATCGAAGGGTACAGACTCGGGCAGCTGCCAGGACTGACGCTGCAGTGTAATTGTTCCGCTGTTGCGCGGTAGACCATAAAAATCTGGGCCATTGGTGCTGGCAAAGGCCTCCAGTTGGTCCAGAGCTCCGGCCTGTTCAAAGACCTCGGCGTAGAACTCTATAGCTGCATGGTGGCTAAAGCAGCCGGCACAGCCACAGGAGCTCTCTTTGCGGCCCTGGACATGGGGTGCAGAGTCAGTGCCTAAAAAGAATTTTTTATTGCCGCTGGTGGCGGCCTCAATCAATGCCTGCTGATGTAGATTGCGCTTTAAAATAGGCAGACAGAACAGATGGGGACGAATGCCCCCCACCAGCATATGGTTGCGATTAAACAGCAGATGCTGTGGCGTAATGGTGGCGCCTATATTGTCGCTGGCTCCGGAGACAAACTCCGCTGCCTGCTGAGTGGTGATATGTTCGAAAATAATTTTAAGCTGCGGAAACTGCTCGGACAGACCGCGCAGATGGCGCTCAATAAACTCCGCTTCGCGATCAAAGATATCAATTTCACTGGCGGTCACCTCTCCGTGCAGCTGCAACACCATGCCCACTTCCTGCATAGTTTCCAGCACCGCACTGATATTGGCCAGATCGGTTACGCCGGAATCTGAATTAGTGGTGGCGCCGGCGGGGTAGTATTTGCAGCCCTGAATAAAACCACATTTTTTGGCCGCGCGAATCTCTTCTGGGTCAGTATTATCTGTCAGATACAGTACCATTAGCGGTTCCCAGCTCGAACCCTCAGGCCGCTGGGCTAGAATACGCTCTCTGTAAGCTGCAACTCCAGCCACTGTAGTGGCCGGTGGGGTTAGGTTGGGCATAATAATACCGCGTCCAAAGCCACGTGCCGCCGCCGGCACAGTGGTTTCCAGCGCCAGCCCATCGCGCAGATGCAGGTGCCAGTCGTCTGGTTGGATAATGCTTATTTGGTCCATTGAGCAGAGTCCTTGGTTGTAAACTGAATGCTACCGGAAACAGTGGCTTCATACGAGCACTTGTGTAAATCTAGCGCCATGAATATTAGTCTATTAACCAATCGTGATCTTGCCAGCCATATTGTCCTTAGCCGACTGATTGGTCTGCTCAGCGGACACCGGCTGTCGATTTTTATCTCCGAAAAAGTAGGTAGGGACCAAAGTTTGCCTCAGCCGTTAATGGCACTGGCTGAGTTTGAAAAACAGCTGATCGCTGCCAGCCCCCATAGTTTTGATAGCCTAGCCAGACAGGCTGGCTGCAGATTGCAGGGCTTTGCGGATATAGACAATAGGGTCAATGGTACCCAGGGTATCGAGCGCATAAAGGCTACAGAGCCAGATGTAATTTTGTCTATTCGCTTTGGGCTGATTATTCGCGAGCCCATTATTGCCATTCCCAAATATGGCGTTATCAATCTGCACTCTGGGCTGCTGCCCGACTACCGGGGAGTAATGGCCAGTTTTAGGGCCATGGTTAATGGTGATGCTGAAATAGGCTCTACCCTGCATTACATTCAGGACGGTGGAGTGGACACTGGTGATATTCTATCTATTGCCAGGGCGCCCCTAAACCCAGAGCAATCTTACTTGCTCAATGTTCTCAGCCTCTATACTGCTGGCTGCAGGCAGATGGCCTTTGCAGTACAGCAACTGGATTCAGATATTAGTCTCCGAGCCCAGCCCCAGCAGGGGCAGGCAAATTACTACAGCTTTCCAACAGACCTAGAACTGGAAGAATTTTTTGCTCTGGGCTATCAATTGTTTAATCCTGCGGAAATTGAGCAAATCAGGGCCCTGCAGGCTTAAACGACACACAAAGCCGTCAATTTAGGGTAGAATTCTCAGCCATTTTCCCCAGCAAAGGAATTAGCAACGTGTCATCGGTCAATAAAGTTGTTCTCGCCTACTCAGGAGGCCTGGATACCTCAGTCATAGTTAAATGGCTGCAGGAAGAATATCAATGTGAAGTGGTTACCTTTACCGCCGATATAGGCCAGGGTGAAGAAGTAGAACCCGCACGCGCCAAAGCGGAAGCATTGGGTGTTAAAGAGATTTATATCGATGACCTGCGGGAAGAATATGCCCGCGACTACGTGTTCCCCATGTTTCGCGCCAATACCATCTATGAAGGCGAGTATCTGCTGGGTACCTCCATTGCGCGTCCGCTAATTGCCAAGCGCCTGATTGAGATTGTCAATGAAACCGGCGCCGATGCTATCTCCCATGGTGCCACAGGTAAGGGCAACGACCAGGTGCGCTTTGAGCTGGGCGCCTATGCACTTAAGCCAGGTATCAAAGTGATTGCCCCTTGGCGTGAATGGGATCTGAACTCCCGCGACAAACTGATGGACTACTGCGCTGAGCACAAAATTCCTGTAGAGATGAAGCGTGGCAAAAAGTCCCCATTCTCTATGGATGCCAATCTGCTGCATATCTCCTACGAGGGTGGGAATTTGGAAGACCCCTGGTCCGAAGCCGAAGATGATATGTGGCGCTGGACAGTTTCGCCGGAGGAGGCACCAGATCAGGCTACCTACATGAATATCAGCTATCAGAAGGGTGATATTGTGGCCATTGATGGTGAAGCCATGTCGCCAGCCACAGTGATTGAATATTTAAATAAGGTTGCTGGCGCCAATGGTGTTGGGCGACTGGATATTGTTGAAAACCGCTATGTGGGCATGAAGTCACGCGGCTGTTACGAAACCCCAGCGGGCACAGTGATGATGAAAGCTCACCGCGCCATAGAGTCGCTGACCCTGGATCGGGAAGTGGCCCATATGAAAGATGAGTTAATGCCCAAGTACGCCAAGCTGATTTACAACGGTTACTGGTGGGCACCAGAGCGCCTGATGTTGCAGAGTGCTATAGACCAGACCCAGGATGTGGTCAATGGTGATGTAAGAATTAAACTCTACAAAGGCAATGTGAGCGTGGTAGGGCGCAAGTCCGATGACAGCTTATTCGATGCCAATATTGCTACTTTCGATGACGATGGTGGCGCTTACAATCAGGCGGATGCCGAGGGCTTTATTAAATTAAATGCCCTGCGTCTGCGAATTGCGGCCAACCGCGGTCGCGACCTTAAGTAACAGCAGCAAGTGGAACCTGTAAAAAAGCCGCTCATTAGAGCGGCTTTTTTATTGCCCAGACATTATTAGCCGCGCATATGCACGTCCATCTGTGGGAATGGGATTTCCAAGTTATGCTCTCTCAAGCTATTGTATATGGCGGTCAGGTAAGTTGAGGTGATCAGCCCCGGGCGCTTGACCAGATCGCCTTCAGTCCATACCGATAGCATGCACTCCACACCAGAGTCACCCAGCTCACGAACAAGAACAGCCGGCATCAGGTTGGGGCGCTGCAATGTATGCTCGATACTATTTGCCGCCTCAAGACCAGCTTTTGTAACCAGTGATAAATCGCTGCCGTAGGCCACACTGAAATTAATGGTAAAGCGCCTAACATCGTCATTCAGGGTCCAGTTATTCACCTGGTTGGTAATAAAGTCTGAGTTTGGCACCAGGATATCCGCATTATCCAATGTGCGAATCAGCGTGCTGCGGATATTAACCTCCCGCACCTCCCCCAATAGACCATTGGGCAACTCAATAAAATCCCCCACCCGCAGAGACTTCTCAAACAGAATAATAATGCCGCTGACAAAATTATTAACAATAGACTGCAAACCAAAGCCAATACCCACACCCAGTGCACCTACGATAAGGGCCAGCTTATCAAAACTAAAACCCAGTACCGACAGGGCCATAAAAATGCCCAGTGCATAAACTAGGTATTTCAACACCCGGTTTATAACATAGATATTTTGATCTTTAGCGCGGCTGCGTTTGCCTGCCACTGTGGCAGCGCGGGTGAGTACCCGCGACGCAATCATGGTGACAATAATAATGCCCATGGCAGAAGCCAGGTCGGACAGGCGCAGTGAAAAATCACCGATTTGTATAATAGGTAATGTTAGCCAGTATTCGATTTTTTCCATCACAGCCATTTATTCCTTTTAAATAGAGCTACCAGCCCAAGGGCAATACTGGCCATCACTCCCACCAAAATAAAGTAACCATTGGGCTGATGCAACTCAGGCATATTGTCGAAATTCATGCCGTAGAGACCAGCCAGAAAGCCCAGAGGCACAAAGATCGCAGTCACCACCGTAAGTATGCGCATGGTGTCATTGAGTCTGTGGGATGTGAGGGAGATATGCCCATCAATTAGATCTCCCGCTAAGTCGTAATAAAGGGATGACAGGCTGTGCAGACGCTCAAATTTCTCATAGACATCAGTGACCGCATGGCGAGACTCAGCAAAGGTGAGGTTGTCGTTATCAAAATGCTGCAGCAACTCTGCATAGGCAGCCTCATGGTAACTTTGCATACGCTTAAGTTTACGCAAGGAGGTTTTGCAGCTGATCAGCTCACGGAGTAATTCATCGCTGGGAGAATCCAGTAGCGAATCCTCAAAGCCAGACAATGTGGGCTCAAATTCCAGTAGCATGTCTATATATGCCAGCCCCATGCTGTTGGTAATGGCTGCAAACAACACCCAGGGCCCTTTGGCCATGGGGCTCTCAACGTCACCAAAATTCCACCAGTTATCAATTACCCCAGAGGTTTCATCATGGCGCGTAATCAAGTAGTTATGGCCAATAAAACAAGCTACCTGCTGGGTCTCAAAAGACAGCCCCTCAGACACTGATTTTAGCGCCCGAAGCAACACAAAGGACTGGTCTTTAAAGTGCTCGGTTTTTGGCGGATGACGCTCACGGCGGGCATCCTGAACACAGAGTGGGTGGCAGCCAAACTGATCAAAAATAATCTCTTCAGCAGCTGGAGTCTCCCTACAAATATCAATCCACAGGGAAGTCCCTGTGGGCAGTGGTAGGGCAATTAGCTCAGTGCCGCCAACAGCTGTGTCGGTACCATTAAAAACACAGACTCTAATCATATGGCTTCCTTTATAGGCCAGTGATATGTCGCTCAACAGAGTAAGTATATGGCAAATTATGCTGATGCAAACTATTTGTTTTAGTCGCCAGCCTCGTCATGATTGGGCTAAACTGGCGCTATGAAATTAACCATTAAAGATATTCAGCAAGCCCATAAGCGCATAGCGCCCCATATTCATCGCACGCCTATTTTGCAGAGTCAGCTGCTCAATAAAATGATGGGCTGTGAATTATTTTTTAAAGCAGAAAACTTCCAAAAGATTGGCGCCTTCAAAGCCCGAGGAGGCTGCAATGCAATATTTTCCATGGACGATACTAGTCTGCAAAAAGGGGTTGTTACCCATTCATCGGGCAACCATGGTGCCGCACTGGCCTGGGCTGCAAGCCTAAGAGATGCTCCCTGCACAGTGGTGATGCCAGAGAACGCACCAGAAGTTAAAAAAGCTGCAGTAGCAGGCTACGGGGCCAATATACAACTCTGCCAACCCACTATGGCTGCGCGTGAAGGCGCAGTGGCTGTGCTTATTCAAGAGCAGGGCTATAGATTAGTGCACCCTTATGACGCAGATGAGATTATTGCAGGGCAGGGCACCACTGTCCTGGAGTTATTGGAACAAATCGATCACCGGTTAGATATTGTGATGGCCCCAGTGGGTGGTGGTGGCTTAATTGCTGGCACCGGTATTGCGGTTAAAGCCCTGAGTAATGCCCAGGTGCTAGGTGCAGAACCTGAACAGGCCAAAGATGCCTGGCTTGGCATGCAGAGTGGCGAAAGGCTCGCCGAGTACAGCCCCAATACTATTGCCGATGGATTGCGCGCCACAGTTGGCGTGCGCAACTTTGCAGTAATGCGTGAGACAGTAGATGATATATTGCTCTGCTCTGAAGAGCGCATAATAGAAGCCATGCGTCTGATTTGGACCAGGCTAAAAGTGATTGTAGAGCCCTCTTGCGCAGTGCCCCTGGCCGCGATAATGGATCAGCCCGAACAGTTTCAGGGTAAGCGCGTAGCCATTATATTGACCGGCGGCAATGTGGATTTGGATGGGTTACCCTGGTGACCCACAATATTCTTTAGCACCTAGAGCTCAAAACTCTGCCATAGGCCATGGAAAGGTTATTTTGAATAACTTTTTAATTAGTGCCCACAGTATCAAATTTATAGTCTATATATTTATCTAACAAAATTTGACCCACACCCACGTGGATTAGGAGGCAGGTGCGGTGGTGACCATCATCCAGAACGATAAATTCGAACAATGTTTTGAAATGGTGATGAGTCTGTGGCCTCAAGAATGTAAGGTCAGGGTTAATGACATTGCAGATACCAATGAGATGGTTAGCCGAGATTCGAGTTCGTTCTACTTGGATATCTACTTGGATATCTACAATGAGGTGCTGCACCATATGGAGGATGAGGATCGTCAGTTACTCCACAGGGTTCAGCACGGAGTCTTTGAAGTGGTTTCAACACTCTGCCACACCACTTCAGTAAAGTCAGTAAGTCGCGATTGCATCGATAAGCAAGAAGTTCGGGAGGTACTTAATCAGTCACCACATTGGCAGGTGGTGTAGCTCAAATAGGTGTTAGCAACACCTTTATACAATTAGGAAAACACTATGTGTAAACAATGGACAGTTGTCTTTTCGTTTGTCGCGTCAGTATTTTCGTTTGTGTCTGCATTTTCTCCCAGCAATGTCTTTGCTGCCGACCATTACACTCACTTTTACTACGCCCCCGATGCCTATATTGGTATCAATCTATCTGCTATGGAAATCGCTGAAGATGGCATTGAGGATGCCGAGGTAGCCGCCATCTGCGGCCGCCTGGGCAAGCAGTACAACCATTATTTGTCGGCAGAATTTCGCCTGGGCTACGGTCTGGGCAACCAAATTCTTGTCGACCCCATATTAGGCAGCGACATAGAGTTCAAGGTGCAGGAGTTTTATGGTGCCTATGTGAGACTCGGTGTTCCATCTGGAGACAGGTTTTATCCTTACCTGTTGGTTGGCTACAGTCAGATTGGTTTGGAACAAACCAGCCTGGGTGTCACCACAGACGACAAGATAGATGATATTTCCTATGGTATAGGCGCCGACTGGGCCCTTAGGCCCCATATGCAAGCCAGTCTTGAGCTGGTGCGCTATGCCGATAAGCAGGGCAGCACTCTAACCTCTTTATCCCTGGGCTTTGCCAAGGCCTTTTGATAAACAGGTTCTAACAACCGCTTCTCACCCGTGGCGGCAGGTTCTATTACTGCCGTCTTTTATTACCTTAAATCGTCATAGGTTATATTCTGGAGCCCCCCCCAAGCTTGAGCAGCCTAGCGGCCTATCCTGATATTTTGAATTCACCGAGAGCTGTTTTTGTCCTTAAACAAAAATATCCTTACCTAGCCAGTTAAAATATCCTATCCTACCTCCATGAAAAATACCCACTACCCCCGTTTTCACCTAGCCTTTCCAGTTACCGATCTGGAAGCCGCCCGCGCTTTTTATACTGATATTCTCGGCTGCGCGACTGGCCGTGAATCAGACCGCTGGATCGACTTTGATTTCTTTGGCCACCAGCTGGTGGCCCACTTGGTAGCCCCTGAGGATCACCCATCTAATGTAACCAATGCAGTGGATGGCCATGCAGTGCCCGCATCCCACTTTGGGGTAATTATGGAGTGGCAGCAATATGAGCAAGCAGTGGAGATGATGAAAGCCAATCATATAGAGTTTGTGATTGAGCCCTATATCCGCTTTGAGGGCCAGGCTGGTGAACAGGCAACTCTGTTCGTTAAAGACCCCAGCAATAATCATCTGGAATTTAAGGCATTTCGCAATATTGATATGCTGTTTGCCAAGGATTTAGACCGCCACTAATCAGCTTTTGCGCCCATGATCTTGCGCACAATCGCCCGCTTTACATCGCCCAATCTATCTCTGCCAGGTAGGCTGGCCTGTCGAACTTTGTCTTGATGCTGCGCATAGTAGCTCTTGCGGCTGTAGTCGATGCAGACCTCTAATATTACCGGTTGGCCCTGGGCTGTGGTTTCCAGTGCGCGGCGCATTATGGTGTCTATGCCCTGGTTATTGTTGATGGGGAAGTAGGCGCATTCCAGGGCGTCGGCAAAGGCACCCCAGTTCATATGCCCGGAGTTTTTATTGGTGCTGCGCTGGCTGTTATTAAACAGACAGTAGAGGGTGCCCAGTTTTTGGTGCACGGCAGTCTGCACTTCCATTCCATTAATCATCATGGCGCCGTCGCCCACTATGCCCACCACCTGTTTGTCTGGGTTGGCCATTTTGATGGCATTGACGGCGGGCACAGAGTAGCCCATGGCATTAAAGCTACTGGGGCAGATAAATCCGCGAGGATTATTGATGGGCAACAGTTCAGCGGCCAGTGCTCTGTGGGTGCCGTGGCCGGTCACTACAATGGCCTGGCTATCCAAAGCTTTACTCAAAGCGGCAAAGAACACCGCGGGGTTTACCCTGCCTTTACTATTGTGCTCCAGCCAGTCTTCGCTGAGTTGAGTTTTGTATTTGGCGATGGTTTTAGCATTGGTCTTTTCTCTAGTTTTAAATAGTTTGCCATTGCTCTGTATTTGGTTGAGCTGATAGAGCAGTGCGGGGATGGCCCGGGGTGCTAGCTGGATAATATTATCAGGCAGATCTGCAGACTGCAGGTCCTGTTGGTCTGTGCCCAGGGCCAGTAACTGGTCGCAGTCTTTAAACAGTTGCTGAGCACTGGGGCTGGCTGCCAGACCTGCATGCAGCATGTGCTCGGCTGGAAAAGCGCTAGTACCCTGTAAGCTGGTGCAGACTGGCATAGCCAGCCGCTCTGCCAGAGCAACTAGATCGGCCTGGACGCACAGGGCGCCCCAGCCAGCCAATAGTGCGGGGGACTCGGCATTTAGCAGGGCCTGGGCGGTGGTATCGATCTGCTGTATATCCAGCTCTGGTTGATTTGCGGCGCACAGGTGCACGGGCAAGGGCTCGTCTATCTCCTGAGTTTGCAGTTGCAGTGCCACTGGAATTTCGAGATAAACCGGGCCTGGTTTGTCACTGGTGGCTATCTGGTGAGCTTCGAACAGGTTGCTTACTATGTCTTGAGTGCGGCTGATTCTAAAGCAGGCTTTGGTGAGTGGCGCTAACAGTTGCTGCTGATCTAGAATTTGGTCTTCAGGTTCTGCGGCGCCGGCAATAATTAGCATGGGCACGCCGGCGATAAAGGCTTCGGCTATACCCTGGTTAATAATGGCGTCGGCGGTAATCAGCATGGTACCCACGGCTTCGCCCTGGGTGGTGCGGCTGATGGCATCGGCCATAAATGCCGCACTGATCTCCTGGTTGACCAGGTGGGTGTGAATAGAGGACTGCTGCAGTTCGCTGTAGATTGCGCGGTTGAGGTCGCCCACCACCCCAAAGGTTTGTTCTGTGTTGAGTTGTTCCAGTGCATAGCGCACTAACTGAGCGCCGGACCTGTGCATAATAGTTTAATTCCTTATTTGTTCCGTTCCTTTTGACACTGCTATAACAGATTAATTACTAACTGATATGTCCGGTGGTGCGGATGCGCTTGGCACCTTTAACTGGCGCTGTTTTTTGTGCGGCGCTACGTCGTTTGTTGGCATTGTCTATGGCATTTTTAATGGCGATTAAAAAACCGGTGACCAGAAATGCTCCAGGCGGCAGAATAATCACCAGAAAGCTGTAACTATCACCAAAGGGGCGCATCACCCAGTTGGAGGCACTGGCACCAAACAGCAGATGCATATCAGCCAATACGGTGCCCTGGCCCAACAGTTCTCGCAGCGCACCTAGCACCACAAGCACCGCCAGAAAACCCAGACCCATCATTAATCCGTCGAATGCTGCCATGCCCACATTCTGTTTGCTGGCGAAGGCTTCGGCGCGGCCGAGGATAGCGCAGTTAGTTACAATCAGCGGAATAAAGATACCCAGTATTTGATACAGCTCATAGGTATAGGCCTTCATTAGCAGCTCGGCGCAGGTTACAAAGGCGGCGATAATAATTACAAAGGCAGGCAGGCGCACGGCGTCGCTAACATGGTTGCGAATTAACGAGACTATAGTATTTGAACCAATCAGCACCGCCAATGTGGCTATGCCCAGTCCCAGTGCATTGACCACTGTGCCAGTCACTGCCAGCAACGGACACAGGCCCAGCAGCTGAACCAGTGCTGGGTTATTGGTCCAGAGGCCGTTTTTGGCGACCTCTGCTACTGTGACTTCACTCATGGATTGACCTCTGTGTTGTTCGCTGCCTGTACCTCTGGGGTTGCTTTGGCAGCTTCTATCAATAGTCGCTCGCTATCTTCACTAAAGTATTCTAGTACCTGAGCGATCTGATAGATAACCGCTCTGGGGGTAATAGTAGCACCGGTAAACTGATCAAATTCGCCGCCGTTCTTTTTTACATCCCAGCCCGATGCCTGGGGGTTAACCAGTGAGGCCCCATTAAAGCTGAGAATCCAGTCACTCTTTTTAAGATCGACCTTATCTCCCAGCCCCGGGGTTTCTCTGTGCTCAACAACCCTGACACCAGCAATGGTACCGTCGAAGTTAACACCTATTATCATATTGATATTGCCGCTGTATCCGTCTGGAGTCACAGAGGGAATAATCGCGGCTACAGGCTGGCCACTGTTGCGGGCTATATGAATATCACCGCCTTTTTTTAAACCCAGCACAGACCAAAATTTCTCCGGGATAGGCTGCACATCCATCAGCAGATCATTGTCGTGACGCTCGATAGGAATAATCTCCAGCAGAGCGCGCTGGGCGGCCTTGCGCTCGGATTCGGCAATTCTATCTTTGGTCAAAGAATCTGTAGTGGCCAGTATCAGAGAGGTGATAAGCGCAAAGCTGGCAAGCAGCAGGCTGTTAAAACGTATGGATGCAAAGGTCATTTGGATTTCTCCTCTTCCCCTTTCTCGGTCGCTCGGCGTCTATCAATATGGCCATAGGTGCGTGGCAATGTGTAGTTGTCGATAAAGGGTGCGGCAAAATTGGCCAGTAGCACAGCAAAGGCTACCGCATCTGGGTAGTTGCCCCAGGCGCGAATAATGTAGACCAACACGCCAATTAATGCGCCGTAAATTAGGCGCCCGCGATTGCTGACCGTCGATGACACTGGGTCTGTTAAAATAAAGAATGCGCCCATCATGCTGGCACCACTAAATAGATGCATCAGCGGTGAGCCGGGACTGTCTGAACTGCCGCCGTCCCAAAATAGTGCCGACATAATGGCGATGGCCGCCAGCATGGCCACTGGTCCATGCCAGGTAAATATTCTGCTGCCGATCAGAACTAGGCCGCCGGCCAGAAAGCCGAGATTAACCCACTCCCAGCCCACACCAGCTATGCCAGCCTGACTAAACAGCTGGTTCTGACTGTAGATTTGCTCAACCAAAAGGCCGTCGCTATATTTGAAGCTATCCAGCGGCGTGGGCCCGGTAACGCCGTCGGCCGGGCTGTAGCCTGCAAATACAATGCTCAGAGATTCAATTAATCCCGGGTGCGAAACCCCCTCGGGCAGCAGTGCCAATGGGGTAACCCAGCTAGTCATCTGTATCGGGAAGGAGATCAGCAGTACCACATAGCCGACCATTGCAGGATTAAATGGATTGTAGCCCAGGCCCCCGTACAGGTGTTTGGCTATCACAATAGATGACAATGTGCCCACCACTACTACCCACCAGGGTGCCAGCGGCGGCAGGGCCAGACCCAGCAGCACGGCGGTAACTGCGGCGCTGTAGTCGCGCAGATAAAAACTTACTGAGCGGCCGCGCATCTGCACTATCAGTGCTTCTGCGACTACCGCGGTGGCGGTGGCTAACAGCACATTGATTAAGCTGCCCCAGCCAAAGTGGTAGGTGAGAGCCAGCAGTCCCGGCAATGTGGCCCAGAGCACTAGCTGCATTACTTTGCCGGTGTTTTGAGAGGCATGGGCATGGGGTGAGGTAATTTGCTTAAAAGACATTAGTCCACCTGCTCCCCTTTGTGCTCTTTTATATGTTCGGCGAGACGACCCTTAGCCTGCTCTAACTTCTGTCGAGCAGCCTCAACGGCGGCAACCAGAATATTTTTCTGCTCGTCGGTTTGCTGGGCATCGGCTTCTGTCAATTTTTCCTCGGCCATTTGCAAGCGCATTTCTGCGCCAGCAATGGAGCGTTCAAACTTGGCCAGTTGCTGCTCCGGGCTGACCTTTCTAGCTGCAGCGCGGGCCTGTGCTGCAGCAATAATATCCGCGGCGGAATCCCCTGACTGACCCTCAGCGGTTGCCTTGGCTGCGCTGTTATTTGCGGCCCCGGCGGTTGCTTTAGCTTGCTCTGCCGCTTCGCGGCGTGCTGCGCGCTTGGCCTCCTTGTCTCGCTCTGCCTGTTCCATACGCTGCTGATGGAATTCAAAGCGCTGGCGGGCATGGTCAGACTTCACTTTTTCTGCCCGTGCCTTTTGTATTTCACCTTTGCTGTGACGATAGTACTGCACCAGCGGAATATTACTGGGACAGACATAGGAACAGGCGCCACATTCAATGCAGTCGAATAGATTATGGGCCTCCAGGCGCTCGTAATCCTCGGCCTGAGAATACCAAAATAGCTGCTGGGGCAGCAGAGATACTGGGCAGGCTTCCGCACAGAGTCCACAGCGTATGCAGGGCTGTGCTGGCTCATCATCAGGAATTTCTTGATAGCTGGGAGCCAGTATGCAGTTGGTTGTTTTAACTATGGGCACCTCTGCGCTGGTCAGGCTAAAGCCCATCATGGGGCCACCCATTACCAGTCGGCTGCAGCGCTCTTCATTGAACTGGCTGTGCTCAAGCATATGACTGACTGCTGTGCCGATAAGAGTTTCATAGTTGCGGTTAATGCCACAGGCATCGCCTGTCATGGTGGTGACTCGCGAGATCAGGGGCTCGCCATCAACAATAGCCCGCTTAATAGCATAGGTGGTACCTATATTGACGCACACCATACCTATATCGGCGGGCAGCCCGCCACTGGGTATCTCCTGGCCGGTGAGTATATAAATTAGCTGTTTCTCGCCGCCCGAGGGGTACTTGGTGGGAAAGGACCTTACTGAGATGCCGCTGCCTTGAACATGGGGCTCCAGCGCCTCTATAGCCTCAGGTTTATTGTCCTCAATACCAATCATAATATTGTCTGGATGACCCAGAATCTGGCTGAGAATACCTATGCCTTCAATAATTTCCGCTGCGCGCTCACGAATGGCGGAGTCATCTGCAGTGATATAGGGCTCGCATTCGGTGGCATTCACGATCAGTGTGTGGATGGGGCGCTCGCGGCCGGGCTTTAGTTTTACCGCGGAGGGAAAGCCTGCGCCGCCCATACCGGCAATGCCAGCCTCAGCAATGGCCTGCAACAGGGTGCTGGCCGAGGCATTTTTATAGTCCGCAACACCCTGATGGGCTTGCCACTGGTCTTTGCCATCGCTGGTGATTTCAATGCAGGGCGCCAGCATACCAGACGAATGGGCAATGGGGCGGTGTTCTATGGCGCTGATAGTGCCTGAGGTGGGCGCGTGCATAGGCACAGATACTGGGCCTGCGGCCTCGGCAATTTTTTGTCCTTTGAGCACAGCACTACCCAGTTCGACACAGGGTTTTGCCGCGGTACCTATATGCTGGCTGAGGGGTATCAGCAATTTCTCTGGGATCGGCAATGTCCCAATGGGTAGGGTTAGCGACTGATGCTTGTTTTCTGGGGGGTGAACACCACCGGGAGTAACCCATGTTTTCATAGCTGCGGCCTCAGGTCACTGGCAATTATATCTGCTGTGGTTGGAGGCGCGGGCCAGTGCCATTCTTTGATAGTCTCTTCTACGGGCAGCATATCAATACAGTCTACCGGGCAGGGTTCTACGCAGAGATCGCAGCCGGTACATTCGTCGGCAATTACCGTGTGCATTAATTTTGCGGCACCCAGTATGGCATCTACAGGGCAGGCCTGAATGCATTTGGTGCAGCCAATGCATTCATCTTCACGGATGTAGGCGACGGTTCTGACCTCTGCTTCTTCGCCGTGCTCAGCATCCAGCTCTGGCGCAGGAACGTCCAGAAGATTAGCAATGGCATTGATGGTGGCCTGGCCGCCGGGAGGGCACTTGTTAATAGCATCGCCATTGGCAATGGATTCAGCATAGGGGCGACAGCCGGGAAATCCGCACTGACCACATTGGGTCTGGGGCAGCAGTTCATCGATCTGCTCAACAATAGGGTCACCCTCGACCTTAAATTTCTCTGCGGCAAAGCCCAGCAGGGCACCAAATAGTATGCCTAGTCCGACCAGCGCGATCAGCGCGGCGAGTATGGGGTACTGCGCAATGGTTTCGATCATTTACACCAGTCCACTAAAGCCCATAAAGGCTAGCGACATGAGACCGGCGGTAATCATGGCGATGGCCGCGCCCTCAAAGGGTGCCGGAATATCGGCGGCTGCCAGGCGCTCGCGCATAGCTGAGAAGAAAATCAGCACCAGCGAAAACCCAGCACCTGCACCAAAGCCGTACAGCGATGACTGCATAAAGTTAAGGTCTTTAGAGGCGTTTTGCAGTGCGACGCCCAGTACCGCACAGTTGGTAGTGATCAGGGGTAAAAATACGCCCAGCACCCGGTAGAGCAGCGGGCTGGATTTTTCGATAAACATTTTGGTGAACTGCACCACAGCGGCAATCACTAGAATAAAGGCTATGGTGCGCAGATAGATCAGTCCCAGTGGCATTAGTACCAGCACATCGACTACATAGCTGGCCATGGCGGTTAAGGTCAGTACAAAGGTGGTAGCCGCCGACATGCCGATGGCGGATTCCAGTTTTGTGGACACGCCCATAAATGGGCACAGTCCGAGGAACTGTACCAGTACAAAGTTATTGATCAGAATGGAACTGACCAGAATTACCGCAAATTCCTGCATAGCTCGCACTTCGTTTATTTAGGGACCCATTATCCTAGAATCAACTCAGGGTATTCAATAGTAATGGGGCTGGCCTTTAGTACTTTTAGGTCTATCTAATAAGTACTAATGGCGGGGGGTTTTAGGTCACTCGCTGACCTGGCTGGGCACCGGAATCTGGCTCCAGTAAATAAATGCCCTGTTTATCGCCAGCGGCCAGCACCATGCCCTCTGACATGCCAAAGCGCATTTTGCGCGGTGCCAGGTTGGCCACCATAACGGTCAGGCGGCCCTCGAGATCTTCTGGTTTATATGATGATTTAATACCAGAGAATACATTGCGGGTTTCGCCGCCAATATCCAATGTCAGTTGCAGCAGTTTTTCTGCCCCCTCTACATGACTAGCTTTCAGGATCTGTGCTACTCGTAGATCCACTTTTATAAAGTCATCAAAGTTAATCTCATCAGCTATGGGGTCGTCGGCCAATGGCCCCTCCAGTTGGGGAGCTGCGGCTTGTGCTGCCTCTTCTTTACTGGCTTCTACCATGGCGTCCACCCGGTCTTTTTCGATGCGCTGCATCAGTGGTTTAAAGGGGTTGATCCTGTGTTCACTCAAAGGCTGCTGCAGGCTGTCCCAGCTGAGCTCGCTGTTTAAAAAGGCTTCGCCCTCAGCGGCCATCGCGGGCAATACGGGTTTTAGGTAGCCCAGCAACAGGCGAAAAAGATTGATGCCCAGCGAGCAGATATCTTGCACCTCTTGCTGTTTGCCTTCTACCTTGTTGAGTTTCCATGGCTCTTTGGCGGCTATATATTCATTGGCCGCATCGGCCTGGGCCATAATCTCGCGAATGGCTTTGCCGTAGTCGCGGTTTTCATAGTGCTGTGCAATACTGTCGGCCGCGCCTCTCACCTGTTCCCAAAGCTCAGGGTTTTCGATATTGCCCGACAGTACGCCATTATTGCCATTGGCTACAAACTTGGCACAGCGGCTGGCGATATTCACCACCTTGCCCACTAGGTCGCTATTGACCTTCTGCACAAAGTCTTCCAGATTCAGATCTATATCTTCCACTGAGCCACTGAGTTTTGAGGCGTAGTAGTAACGCAGATATTCCGGGTTAAGGTGATCGAGATAGCAGCGGGCATTGATAAAGGTGCCTCGGGATTTGCTCATCTTTTTGCCATTGACCGTGACAAAACCATGGACGCAGACTTTACTTGGAGTGCGGTAGTCCGCGCTCTTGAGCATGGCTGGCCAGAACAGGGCATGGAAGTTCACAATGTCCTTGCCGATAAAATGGTATAGCTCGGTGGTGCTGTCTGCGGCCCAGTACTGGTCAAAGTCGAGCCCATCGCGGTCGCACAGGTTTTTAAATGCGGCCATATAGCCAATAGGCGCATCCAGCCATACATAAAAATATTTGCCCGGTGCATTGGGGATTTCAAAGCCAAAGTAGGGCGCATCGCGGCTGATATCCCATTCCTGCAGGCCGCTATCCAGCCATTCGCCAAGTTTGTTGGCCACTTCGGTTTGCACGGCACCACTGCGGGTCCATTCCTGCAAGAACTCAGTAAATTCTGGCAGCTTAAAGAAATAATGGGTCGACTCTTTCTCGATGGGGGTGGCCCCAGAGATTGCTGATACTGGGTTGATCAGATCAGTGGGCGCATAGGTGGCGCCACAGGCCTCGCAGTTGTCGCCGTACTGATCGTCGGTTTTACATTTGGGGCAGGTGCCTTTGATATAGCGATCGGCCAAAAATAGATTCTTTTCCGGGTCAAAGGCTTGAGTGATCTCCCGCTTGGCAATATGACCATTGTCATTGAGGCGATTGTAAATCAGTTCGGACAGCTCGCGGTTGTCTTCAGAATGGGTGCTGTGGTAGTTGTCCACGCCAATCAAAAAGTCTTTGAAGTCAGCTTCATGAATAGCGCGCATATCGGCAATATGTTGCTCGGCGCTAATGCCTTTTTCATCTGCCTTAAGCATGATGGCAGTTCCATGGGCATCATCGGCAGAAACATAGTAACATTCGTGCCCGCGCATTCGCTGAAAGCGCACCCAGACATCGGTTTGGGTGTATTCCAGAATATGGCCAAGATGCAGTGCAGCGTTGGCATAGGGCAGGGCGTTGGTGACCAGTATTTGGCGCTTTGATGACATGGTTCAGATTCTTTTTTGAGGCGTTGTTGGCAAGGCGCAACTATAGCGATTTTACGTCAACTTTTCACTGCCAATTACGGCTCTGGAAGCTGGTGATTGGCAGCAGCAGATAAAATTATAAAATTTGGAGTGATTTAGTGTTAGATCAGGTGAAATACATAGTAGCGGTTGCCTCTGGCAAAGGCGGCGTGGGCAAATCTACCACCGCAGTAAATTTAGCGCTGGCCCTGCAGGCAGCAGGTAAAAAGGTGGGCCTGCTGGATGCAGATATCTATGGCCCAAGTATCGCTATGATGCTGGGGGTGCCCGAGGGCACACGCCCCAAAGCTGCCGATGAAAAGCACTTTGCGCCCATAGAAGCCCATGGGCTTAAGACCATGTCCATGGCTTATCTGGTTACAGATCAGACGCCAATGGCTTGGCGCGGGCCTATGGCCGCTGGTGCGTTGCAACAGCTGCTGGGACAGACCATGTGGGGCGAACTGGATATTTTGGTGGTGGATATGCCGCCGGGCACCGGTGATATACAGCTAACCCTGGCCCAGAAGGCTCAGGTGTCAGGCGCGGTAATTGTTACCACACCCCAGGATATTGCTTTGTTGGATGCCAAGAAAGGCATAGAGATGTTTTTGAAGGTGAAGATTCCTGTGCTGGGTATTGTTGAGAATATGGCGGTGCATATTTGCTCTGAGTGCGGTCATTCTGAGGCGATTTTTGGTGATGGCGGCGGCGCCAATGTTGCCCAACAGTATGAAACCAAGCTGTTAGGTAGTTTGCCGCTGGATAGATCGATTCGTGAGAACGGTGATCGCGGGTTGCCATCGGTGATCGCTGAGACTGATGGCGCCATAGCGCAGCACTATGCTCAGATTGCTCAGTCGGTGATTGCTGAGTTGGAGGTTGGTGATGACAGCGCTGGACCGGAGATTGTTTTTCAGTAGTTGGGTTGAGATGGAGGGATCTCTTGCCCAGGCCTTATAAACAGGTATCATACCGCCCTTATTAAAAATCAAACCTGTCCTGGAGTTAGCCTAGATGAGCATTAAGTCAGACCATTGGATTCGCCGTATGGCAGAGCAGCAGCAAATGATCGCACCTTTTGAGTCTGGTCAGGTGCGCTACGCTGGAGAGGATCGGGTTATTTCCTATGGCACTTCAAGCTACGGCTACGATGTGCGCTGTGCGGATGAGTTTAAGGTGTTTACTAATGTGCATTCTAAGACGGTAGACCCTAAGAATTTCGACAATGATTCCTTTGTGGATATGAAGGGCGAATTCTGCATTATCCCGCCCAACAGTTTTGCGCTGGCGCGAACGGTTGAGTACTTTAAAATTCCTCGTTCTGTGCTGACCATCTGCCTGGGCAAATCTACCTATGCCCGCTGCGGTATTATTGTCAATGTCACGCCCCTGGAGCCAGAGTGGGAAGGCCATGTAACTCTGGAATTCTCCAATACCACCAATCTGCCGGCCAAAATTTATGCCAATGAGGGTGTGGCGCAGATGCTGTTTTTTGAGTCAGACGAAGTGTGCGACATCTCTTACGCCGACCGCGGCGGTAAGTACCAGGGTCAGACTGGTGTGACCCTGCCTAAAACCTAATCTAAAAGCTAGCCTAAAGACTTACGGACTAAGCAGAGCATCTTTTAAAGCCAGTGCTTGCTGTTGCAGGCGCTGGGTATTCTCTGGGCCTGTGCGCAACAGCTGTTTCTGAATGGGCAGCAGCGCTTCCAGGCTTGGCTCGGCGAACTGATAGGCCACGGAGTCTCTGCGTAATTTGATGGGCTCAGCAATAATGGGCGTAGCCAGAATATTATCAATTGCCTGCAAGATAATACCGTCCATCTGCCTTGGTCTATAACCCATCTCCGCAAAGGCACTTTCCAATAGCGGACGAATAAAGTGAAACATCTTGGCCATGGATTTCATATCCAGGCTAATTATGGCAGCCACTGTACTGTTGTAGCGCTCATAGTTGCCGGCATTCAACCAGATAATCTCGCCATCTCTATGGGTGGTGAAATTGCCTTCCGGCGCAGTGAGAGGAAAAATTTTACTCAGCACAACGCCGCGGGATAGGCCATCCATATAACTGGCGGTGCGGCGAATCAGGTCGTCGGTATTAAGCCAGGTCTCTACATCAGCTCTGTGTTTGATTAGCAGTAGCCGATCGCGAACAAAGTCATCGCTGTTATCCAGCGTCGGTAGCTGGGGTGCTTTCATTACCGGAGTGGTTTTGGGTTCGGGTTGAACTGCTATGGTCGTCTCTGGCTCAGGTATCACGGCCTCAGGTACCTGGGGCGCGGCCACCACAGCCTCAGTAACCTGCTGCTGAGGAATTACCTCCATCATGGCCAGCTCTTCTTCGTTGGAAAGTTTCTGAGCCTGATACAGGGCGCCACCGACCACAGCCACCGCGGCTACCGTTCCCAAGACTAAGATGATTTGACTGGTGCCAGTTTTGTTGGGGGGGCGAGCCATAGCTATTTCTCTGCTGCAATATTCAAAGGAACCACAGGTTGATTGTCGACCTGTGCATTAATAATTTTCATCTGATGGCTCTCGCCATTCTCAATTTGCTCTAGTTGCACGGCTAAAAAATCCCAATCGCTAGCTAGCCAGATTTTAGTCGTACGATCTTTATCTTCTCTGATACGTTGCACAAGCACTGTGTTCAGTGGGCCAATTGCCGTCTCTAACACTTCTCTGGCCGTCACCTGATACACATATTGTTTCAGCTTTCCCCGAGAAATAACAGGATATGAAAAATTCTCTTTGCCCGATTGTAAATCACTGCGCAGCTGGAGCTTGTGGGTAATAATATCCAGAGCGCCAGGCTGCAGAGGCAGCAGGGTTAGCTGGTCTTTTTTGCGATATTCCAATTGCTGGTTGGGCCAGTCAAAGACCTGCTGTTCCACACGTTTGACGCCCATCAATGAGCGTTCATAGCTATATTCCTGGGGAATCAGCAGCTGATTTTCGGATAGGCTAAACAATGCCTGCTCATTAATTTTGCCGAAGATATTTTTAGCTTTTAGGGTTTCTCTATATTGGCCGGATTCAAGTTTTTCCAACCTATGATCTGCCTCTATATCCATACCATTAAATTTAGCGGAATAGCTGGCGCTGTACTGTTTGATTTCTAAGGCCAATGAGGGGGGCAAAACAGCAAGGGCCAGCAGGCCCAGAATGGCGCGAAAATAAAACTTTCTGCTGCTCGCTGTTATCGACATCTATGGTCTCTGTGTGCTGTTTGAGTTTTGCTGCCTAGCCGGATTAGTGTTACCAGCTGGGTTAGAGTGCCAAAACCCATTATTGTTCAGCGCCATCACTGAAAATAACTCCGTTCTCTGGCAGTGCCTGCCCATCCAGCAGGGCAACACCATTTTCCATGCGCAGCCGGCCTTCGCAAAACCACTGGACGGCGGTGGGATAAATGCTGTGCTCAAAGCCCAGCACTCGCTGTGCCAGAGTATCAGAGCTGTCATCGGGCAGCACTGGCACCTGTGCCTGCAGCACCGAGGGGCCACCATCCAGTTCGGGGGTGACAAAATGTACAGTAGCACCGGCCTGTTTATCACCCGCATCTATGGCCCGCTGATGGGTGTGCAGGCCTGGGTAGGCTGGCAGCAGCGAGGGGTGAATATTAATTAGTTTACCCAGAAAGCGATTGACAAACTCTGGTGTCAGAATGCGCATAAAGCCGGCCAGCACGACCAGATCTGGGGCGAAGCTTTCGATAATATCGCCCAGGCTTTGATCAAAGCCATCGCGGCTATCAAAGGCGCGATGATCCACAACTATATTGGGAATTCCCGCGGCAGCGGCGCGATCCAGACCTTTGACGCCGGCCCTATTGCTGATAACAGCGACCAGCTGCGCCTGCAGGCTGCCATTGCCACAGGCATCAATAAAAGATTGCAGGTTGGACCCACCACCGGAAATTAATACCAGTAGCCGCGGCTTTTTCTCTGCGGCTGGCTGCTCAGTCATGCATGCAGTCCCTGCAGCTGCACCTGCTCTTCGCCGGCTTTGGTTTCTTGGATAGTGCCCATAACAAAGGCTTCTTCACCCTGGGCATTGAGAAATTCTACGGCGGCCGTGGCTGTGTCTGCAGGAACACAGATCACCATGCCTACGCCACAGTTTAGGGTGCGGTGCATCTCATGCTCATCAATATTACCGCCCTGTTGCAACCAGTCAAACACTGCGGGACGGGTCCAGGCTTTGGTATCTATTACTGCGGTTGCATTGTCGGGCAGTACACGGGGAATATTTTCCAGCAGGCCGCCACCGGTAATATGGGCCAGTGCATGAACAGGGGATTTGGCAATCAGAGCGAGCAGAGATTTCACATAGATTTTGGTGGGAGCCATCAATAGATCAATCAATGGCTGACCATCGAGCACTGTGGTTGCTGGGTCAGTTTGGGTGACTTCCAGTACCTTGCGAATCAGCGAGTAGCCGTTGGAATGAGGGCCGCTGGAGGTCAGGCCGATCAATGTATCGCCCAGGGCCACTTTGCTGCCATCAATCAGTTCGGACTTTTCTGCCATGCCAACACAGAAGCCCGCTAGGTCATAGTCATCGCCCTCATACATGCCTGGCATCTCGGCGGTTTCGCCACCAATTAATGAGCAGCCCGAAAGCTCGCAGCCATCAGCAATGCCATTGACTACCGCGGCTGCAGTATCAATATCCAGTTTACCGGTGGCATAGTAGTCGAGAAAGAACAGGGGCTCGGCGCCACAGACAATCAGATCGTTAACGCACATGGCCACCAGGTCAATCCCCACTGTGTCATGTTTGCCATGGTCCAGGGCAAGTCGCAATTTGGTGCCCACACCATCTGTGCCCGAGACCATCACTGGTTCGCGATAGCCAGTGGGCAGCTCAAACAGAGCGCCAAAACCACCCAGCCCAGCCATTACCTCAGGACGGCGTGTGCGTTTGGCCGCGCCTTTGATTTTTTCGATCAGGGCATTGCCTGCGTCAATATCGACACCTGCATCTTTGTAGCTCAGGGATTGGCTGTTTTTGGTCATGGATTGGCTTCCTGTTTAAAGCGCCTGTTGTTGAGCACTTTTTATTAGCTGGCTATTTTAGTGCGGGTGAGTCTAATTTTCATCAAGCACTGGTACAATGAGGCAAATTAATTTGGAGAAACGTCGTTGAAACGGATATTAGTGCTGTTTTTGGCCTGTTTTAGTCTGCATTCTCTCGCCGAAGAAGTGGCTGGACTCTACTCCGGGCTGGTGCCTGTAGCAAACCAGAGTGCCGAGGCGCGCGAAGCAGGTGTTCGCCAGGCCCTGGCTCAGGTGCTTATCAAGCTGACCGGCAACAGTGAAATTATGCTGACGCCAAGTATCCAATCTTTTTTCACCAACCCCAATGCCTTTGTAGCTGCCATAGGTTTTCGCAATATGCCCAGTGCTGACGAAACCGTCATACAGACTGGGCTGGAAGTTAGTTTTGCGCGGCAGGCCATAGACCAGTTGATTCGACAGGCGCAGCTGCCGGTGCTGCCCTCTAACAGACCCAAGCTGCTGGTGTGGATCGTGCGCGATGATGCGCTGATGGGGCGAGGTTTTATTGGCGACTACTCCGTAAGTGACAGTTCTGTCACAGAGATTTCCGAGGATGCAGAGGCGGTGTTACAGGCTTTTGATCAGGCTATGAAACAGCGTGGTATGCCATACCAGCTTCCCAACTTTGATTTGCAGGACCAGCTGTCGCTGTCAGTGAATGAGGCCTGGTCTCTGCGCGCAGATCTTATAGGCCCTGCATCCGAGCGTTACCAGACTGATGGCTGGATAGCGCTGCGTTTTTATACCACCTCAACCGGTGAGGTGCGTGGTGCCTGGCTGTATCAGTCGGCGGGCCGCGGTCAGCTCAATGATTTTCGTGCCCTGGCGGGTGAGGAGTTTATGGCAACTGCGGTGGATTCGCTGGTGGACAGTCTGGCCAGGGCCTATACCTATGTCCCCCAGCTAAATACCAACGAGCTGCTGGTGCAAATTAGCGGTGTGGACAGCTTTAAAAAGTATCAGGCAGTTCTGGCCCAGTTTAAAAAATTAGAGGTGGTTGATTCTCTGGAGATATCTGCCGTCAAAGGTGACCAGTTAACCCTGGCTGTGGATGTGGAGGGCGGAGCAGAGCTGCTGCACTCGGCACTGCTGCGCAGTGGGCGCCTAAAGGATTTGGGCACGACCCATACCAACCTCAGGGTTAAACTTGAGTACAGCTGGGTATCCGAGTGAATAGTCCTAAACAATTGAGTCTGGCGGTGACGCTGGACGATCAAGCAACTTTTGATAACTTCTATGCCCCCAGAGGCACTCCTCAGCATCTGGCCAGTCTGGTACTGCAGGATGAGGGCCAGCAGTTTGCATTTTTGGCCGGCGCCCAGGGCAGCGGTCTGTCCCATCTATTGCAGGCGGCCTGTCAGCGAACAGCACTGGGCAGAAACGCAGGCGCTGTCTATCTGCCGCTGTCTGAACTGGGAGACTACTCGCCACAGGATATTCTTGAAGGTCTGGAGGCTGCCACCCTGGTATGTCTGGATGACCTGCAGCTGGTGGCTCATAAACCCGACTGGCAGGAACCTCTATTTAACTTCTTTAATCTCTGTCGCGAAGCCGGCACCAAGTTGGTAGTGGCCGCCCATGGGGTGCCCGATGAGCTGGATGTGCTATTACCCGACCTGCTGTCGAGGCTAAAATCCGGGGTGATTTTGCAAATGCTGCACTACAGAGATGATGACCAGCGGCGTCTGCTGCAGCACCGCGCCAGCATGCGTGGGCTGTATCTGTCCAATGAGGTGGCAGTATTTTTGTTAAACCGCTTGCCCCGCGACAGCCAGGGGCTGATGAATGCCCTGGAGCGCTTGGATGGGGCGTCGCTGCAAGAACAACGACGCCTGACTCTGCCCTTTGTTAAGGATATTTTGGGGCTTTAACCTTGAGTTGAGGGCTTTTACCTTTCGCTGAAGGCTCTCAACTTTCGCTGAGGGCTCTTACCTTTCGCTGAAGGCTCTTACCTCCCTACTGAGGGCACTGATCGCAAAACAGATACATGCCTCTGGGGTCTGATAAATTATCCAGAGCCTGCAGTGGCTGGACCAGGGTCTTGGCCTGACGGCTTAGCAAATCTGGCAGCCAGCTGTCCTTGGTCTCAATATCCAGATTTGCCAGTGAGGTACCCGCACTGCTGCTCATGCTCAGCAATAACTGCTCATAGGCGCTGAGTGGTTTGCGTCGGTAATCGACCATATAGTCGGCGAGATTAGCCAGCTCTGCAGCCACCTTAACAGCTTCATTTAAATCACCTAACTGGTCCACCAGACCCAGCTCCAGAGCCTGTTCGCCAGTCCATACTCGACCCTGGGCAATCTCGTGAACTTCCGCTGGCGTTGAGTTTCGGGCCTCTGCCACCAGGGCGAGAAACTGAGTGTAGATATTGTCGACACCGGCCTGAAAGACCATCTCTGCCTGAGGGGTCATGGCCCGATCGAGCTGCATAATGCCGGAGATATCTGCAGTGCTTACCCCGTCGGAATAGATACCCAGAGCCTCCATTGAGCGCTCTACTGTAGGCACAATGCCATAGACTCCTATGGAGCCGGTAATAGTAGTAGATAGGGCTAGCACACGATCTGCCTCGGTGGCGATCCAGTAGCCACCAGAGGCAGCAACGCTGCCCATGCTAACCACAATTGGTACTCCTTCGGCGCGGGTTGCGGCCATGGCATCGCGGATAACTTCAGAGGCAAAGGCGCTGCCGCCAGGGCTGTCCACTCTAAGTACCACTGCCTTCACATTCTCATCTTTGCGCAGATCCGCGAAGATGCCAGCCAATGTGTCACCGCCAACACTGCCCTCAGGTTGCTCGCCATCCATAATGGTGCCCTTGGCTACCACTAGGGCTATGCGATGTTCCTTGGCTGCGGCACTGATCAGCTGCTCGCGGCGAACATGGCTCAGATAGCCCTTAAGGTTAATGCTGTTAAATTCTCCGTCAGTGGTGGGAATAACTTCATTGAGGTACTTCAGCATCTGAGTGCGGCTGGCTACCTGATCAACCAGACCCTGCTGCTGTGCCAGCATGGCACTGTCGCCATTCGCGGAGCGCAATTTGGTGTGCAAATTATTGGTGTAATCATTGATAGCCCCTGTGGGCAGTCCACGCAGGTTCTCTATCTGAGAGCTATAGAACTGCCATAACTCGTCGATCATAGCCCGGCGCTCTTCTTTGACGCCGGTCGACATGCTGTTTCCCATATAGGGTTCTACGGCACTTTTAAAATCGCCTACTCTAAAGATATGCATCTTAACTCTAAGTTTATCGAGAGCTTCTTTATAGTAGCTGCGGTAAGAGGCAAATCCGGTGATCAACACTGAACCCAGAGGGTTAAGCAGAATTTCATCAGCATGGGCTGCTAGATAGTACTGCTGTTGGCCATAGTCGTCGGCAACGGCAATAATGGGTTTGCCACTCTGTTTAAACCGCACCAGTGCTGAGCTTATCTCTTCAAGCTTGCTGAGGCCGGCACCTGCCATATAGTCTGTGTCTAACAGCAGATGAGTAATGCGACTGTCGCTGGCTGCTGCATCCAGGGCCTCTATGATATCTCTGACCAGGGTTTCAGACTCCATACCCTGGGACAGCAATTTTTCAAGGGGATCTGTGTAGGTCTTCTGATCAACCAGAAAACCACCTGGGGCCAGATAGAGAGCGCCTTTGTCGGGGATTGGCTGCAGGTTATCGGCAAACATACCGGCTATGGCAATCAGTACAAAACCAAAAATAACCACACCAAGCAATGTTCTGATTCCAGAAATGACGGTGCCAACGAAACGAAAAATCCGACGAATAATGCCCATTAAAAAGTCCTATTGTGATTTAGATATTATTAACCTGCCGAATACGGGCGTAAACCATTGAGGCGCTAAACAGCACCACGGTTAACACCAGCTCGGCTATGTCCATTGCCTGGGGTTCGGGAACCGCCATATTTTGCACAGCATTATAAAAATATAACAGCAACACAAAACCCAGCCAGATTAATGTTCGCAGGCGATCTGCCAGTATGCCTGGGATAAAAATCATCAGCGGCACCAGGCTGATCACATAGATAACGGCAGGCGCTGACTGCATCCACAGATGGACGGCTAGCACTGCTAGTAGCAGCCAGAAACTACCCTGAGTTAAGCGCCTGCTGATCGAAAGTTTTAATTCTGTGGTCAAGATTATGCGCCCTGTGATTGATTTAATGCAGTGGCCAGCAGGGCAATACGCTTGCCCTGAGCCTGGCTGAGTTGAACTTCTTCGACACTGAGATTTTCAGCCTCTACATGAGTTGCACCATAGGGGGTGCCGCCGGTTTTGGTGCTGGTCAGCTCAGGCTCGGAATAGGGCAGGCCAGCAATTACCATGCCCTGGTGCAAAAGCGGCAGCATCATGGTTAACAGAGTCGACTCCTGACCGCCGTGCATGCTCGAGGTGGAGGTAAAGACGCCGGCCGGTTTATTGATCATTGCGCCATTCATCCACAGCCCAGCTGTACTATCAATAAAGTACTTTAGGGGCGCGGCCATATTGCCAAATCTGGTGGGGCTTCCCAGCAGCAGCCCCGAGCAGTTGGCTAGGTCGTCGTCAGTACAGTAGATATGGCCAGTGTCGGGAATATCGCTCTCGCTAGTTTCACAGACGGTGGATACCGCGGGCACGGTGCGCAGGCGCGCCTCCATGCCGGTACTCTCAATTCCCAGAGCTATTTGCTCGGCCAGCATTTTCACATGGCCATTGCGGCTGTAGTACAGCACTAAAACATAGGGGGCAGGCTGTTCAGACATTTACAGTAACTCCAGAACATTTTCTGGTGGTCGGCCCAGCACTGCTCTATTGCCAGACACCACAATGGGTCGCTCAATTAATTTGGGATATTTCACCATGGCTGCTATTAGCTCATCCTCGGTAATATCGGCACGCCCCAGATTATTATCTTTAAAGTCCTGCTCGGAACGGCGTACCAGTTGTGCCGCGCTGATACCCAGTTTGCCGAGCAGATTGGCAATAGTCTCTGCATCCAGTGGCGTCTCAAGATAGAGTTCTATCTCTGGTTCCACGCCCTCAGCGCGCAGCAGCTCTAATGTTTGCCGAGACTTGGAACATCTCGGATTATGGTAAATTCTGGTCATAGACTATCCTTTTATGACTAACCCTGTACTCATTAGTCTCAGCAGACTGTCATTGTACGGGCAAACCTGGCTAAACCAAAAGAGAGGGATATCTCAGTGATCAGCAGTCTGGCTAAAAATCAGCGATATATGCATTTATTCTGGCATTTTTTCAGTTATTTGGTGCAGCGTTTTAAGCGCGATGGCTGTCGGCAGAGCGCTGCTGCGCTAACCTATATGAGTCTGTTTGCCATAGTGCCCATGCTCACCCTGATGTACGGCATGTTCAGTCTAATACCAGCCTTTCAGGATGCTGGATCACAGGTTGAAGCCTGGATTTTTTCCAAGGTGCTACCCAGCAGCGGCCAGGAAATCACCTCCTACCTGAGTGCATTCTCCAGTCAGGCCAGAAAACTGAGTTCGGTGGGTGCAATTATTCTAATGGTCACTTCCTATCTTATGCTGGCCAATATAGAGAAAACCTTTAATCACATCTGGGGTACAGATGGCGGACGCCGCGGCCTCAGCGGATTCTTGCTGTACTGGGCTGTGCTCAGTCTGGGGCCCTTACTGCTGGCAGCAGGGGTAGTAATGAAAACCTACCTATTGTCGTTTCGATTGATGGTTGATGAAGTCGATGCCCTGGGTATTTTCCAGTATCTATTGGCCTATCTACCCTGGCTGCTGACATGGATGGCTCTCAGTCTGCTGTTTATTGCTGTGCCCAACTGCAAGGTGCGCACTCGCCACGCAGTGTTTGGGGCGCTGGTTACCACGGTCCTATTTGAAAGTACCAAAGCACTGTTTGGCTTGCTGGTGGCTCACTCCAGTTATACCAACATCTATGGCGCCTTTGCTGCGATCCCATTATTTCTTATCTGGATTTATCTACTCTGGATGCTGATTTTGATTGGTGCCGAATTTGTCCGCAGTCTAGAGACCTTCTCTATGGATGGTCGCGGTAAAAAACTACCGGATGTTTTAGCCGCTCTTATAGTGCTGTGGCACTGTTGGCAGAATCAGCAGAGTGGAAATAGTTTGTCGGATCAGGCCATGATCGCCCTTGGCATGGATTCAGAGCACTGGAAAAAATTGCGCAATCTGCTTATTCGGCAGCGGGTTCTGGAGAAAAATCAGAGCGGCCAGTACGTGCTGATACGCGATATGGGTAGCCATAGTCTCAACGATGTCTGCGCTTGGCTGGGATAAAACATTCATACCCCAGCAACCTGGGAGTCAGATAAACTTTTCGCAGAGCATCCCTGGTATGCAAAATACGATATGCTTGCGGGCAAGGCTCGCCGCTCAGTGGAAGACTGTTTTTCCCTGAGTCTCGAAGCGCTGTTTTCCCAGGGCGCAACACCTCAACAATCTAATGGAGACTGACCCATGATTAAAAAACTTCTGCTGACCAGTTTGTTCCTGCTGGGTTGTTCCGCTGATAGGCCCAGCGAGTTTGCCACGCTAGATGGCGGTAGTGTCGATTTGCAATCACCGCAAAAACTGGTGTTGATCAACTACTGGGCAGTGTGGTGCGCGCCCTGCCGCAAAGAGATTCCGGAGTTTAATAAGCTGCAGGCAGATCATGGCGATAAAGTCTCTATTTATGCAGTCAATTTTGATGGCTCCCAGGGGGATCTGCTGCGCAGTGAAATAACTAAGCTGGGCATTGAGTTCCCCAGTTTGCTGGCAGATCCCAGGGCTATTTGGGGGCTGGAAGCAGTGCAGGTATTACCTGAGACTCTGGTTATTAGCCCAGAGGGCAAGTTGCTGCAGCGGCTAATAGGGCCCCAGACATTAGAAACGCTGGAGAGCCTACTTTAAGCTAGCTTTGTATTGCTAAAGATGAATCACCATAAAAGGGTATAGTTAAACTCAAATATTGCCAGTAATCTGCCGACACACCAACGAGGGGATAACAATGAAAGACCTGACAAAATTTTATATCAACGGCCAGTGGGTAAGCCCGCTGGTAGCCAATGATCTGGCGGTAGAAAATCCTGCGACAGAAGAGACCATTGCCACCATCAGCCTGGGTGCCGCCGCTGATGTAGATGCAGCTGTGGCGGCAGCCAAAGCCGCATTCCCCAGCTACTCGCAAGTCAGCGTGGAAGAGCGTATTGCGCTGATGGAAAACCTGCTAAAGATTTATATGGATGGCTACGACGAAATGTCTATGGCGATCAGCACTGAGATGGGCGCGCCCATCTCGTTTGCCTCTGCAGCTCAGGCTGACTGTGGCCGCGGACATATCAATGCCGCCATAGAAGCCCTTAAAAAGTTTGAATTTGAACGCCAGGTTGGCAACACCAGAATTGTCAAAGAACCCATAGGCGTCTGTGGCTTTATTACCCCCTGGAACTGGCCCATCAACCAGATCAGCTGCAAAGTAGCCCCAGCATTGGCGACGGGCTGCACCATGGTATTAAAACCCAGTGAAATCGCGCCCATCTCGGGCTATCTATTTACCGAGATGATGCATCAGGCCGGTTTCCCCGCTGGTGTTTACAATATGGTCAACGGCGACGGCCCCAACGTAGGCGCGGTGATCTCCAGTCACCCAGATGTGGATATGGTGTCTTTCACCGGTTCAACCAGAGCTGGCATTCTAGTGGCCAAAGCGGCCTCAGAAACAGTTAAGCGCGTGACCCAGGAGCTGGGTGGAAAATCGCCGAATATTATTTTCGAGGATGCTGATCTGGAAACAGCGGTCAGCTCCGGTGTCGCCCATATGATGGGTAATACAGGCCAGTCCTGCAACGCACCTTCCCGTATGTTGGTACAGTCATCGGTTTACCAAAAGGCCGTCGAGATCGCCAAGCAGACCGCAGCGCAAGTCGAAGTTGATGACCCAATGAAAGAGGGCATGCACCTAGGTCCACTCTCGAGTCGTGTGCAGTTCGACAAGGTTCAGGGCCTGATTGAAAAAGGCATTGAGGAAGGCGCTGAGTTGATAGCTGGTGGCCCAGGTAAGCCCGAGGGGCTGGAAACTGGATACTTTGTAAAGCCCACTATCTTTGCCGGTGTAAATAATCAGATGACCATTGCTCAGGAAGAGATTTTTGGCCCAGTATTGACCATGATTCCCTTCGATACCGAAGAGCAGGCCATCGAAATTGCCAACGACACACCCTATGGTTTAGCCGCCTACTTCAGCACCAGCGACCAACAGCGCGCCCACCGAGTAGCAGGGCAGCTGCGTGCCGGTATGGTCAGTCTCAATAGCGCATCCCAGGATTATGCTGCGCCCTTCGGAGGTTATAAGCAGTCAGGTAATGGCCGCGAATGGGGTGAGTATGGCTTTGATGACTTCCTAGAGATTAAAGGGATTACCGGTTAAAAGGCGAATCCAAGCTAATTGACGCTGCTTGAGATTCCTGCGCGGGATAAGCCTCTAGATCAAAAGCTCTAACATTAATACCGAGCAGACTCCCAAGCATGAATAGCGTGCTTGCGAGTCTCCCCCCAAAGATAACCCCCAATCTGCCCACTCTGCTGCAACACCCGATGACAGGGAATAAAAAACGCCACTTGGTTAGATCCGATAGCAGTACCCACAGCTCGATAAGCCCTGGGCTTGCCCACTGCCGCGGCCACCTGCACATAGCTACTGATACAGCCGGGCTCGATCTGCAGCAGCGCGCGCCATACATTGATTTGGAAATTGGTGCCTTTTACATAGAGTGATAATGGCCCATTAATAGTTTGCTTACCTGCGAACAGGGCCTCCACCATCCGTGTGGTCTCTGAGGCTTGATTGACTAGCTTGGCAGCGGGCCACTGTGCGTTCAGATCAACAATTTGTTGTTCTATATTATTGTTGCTGAGAAAAGACAGCTTGCAGATACCTCTGGGAGTCACAGCAATAAACGCATCCCCAAATGGGCCACCTATCACAGAATAACGAATCTCCATGCCTGCACCACCAGCTTTAAATTCGCCTGGGCTCGCGGCTTCCAGTTGCACAAAATGATCGTGTAATCTTGAGCTGCCGCTGAGACCCACAGAGTCTGATACCTCAGCTAACGGCTTGGATTGGGCCAGTAACTGTTTGGCGCGATCCACAGTGAGAATCTGCAAATATTTCTTTGGCGCAACCCCCGCCCATTGACTAAACAGGCGTTGAAAATGAAATGGACTTAAATGCAAATGAGCAGCAATATTTTCCAGAGAGGGCTGTTGTTTGGCGTTGGCATTAATAAACTCAATGGCTTGAGCTATGCGCTGGTAGTCAGATTTCATACTGACAGTATTGCCGACTCAGAGTGTTTTATCGACCCGAATCTTGCTCTATTTTATTGGCAGAAAAAAAATAGATCAGACCACCCACGGCAATAATTCCCAGGCCAATAAGCGCCTCTGTTGGTCTTGAAATCAGCACATAGGCTAGGGTCCAGAGGGTAACGCTGAGATAAATAATCGGCGCAACTGGGTAGGCGGTGGTCTTGTAAGCACCAGCAATATTGAGTTTTTTAAAGCGCAGTATAAAAACCCCAAATACAGTAAACAGAGTATTGATAGCGAGTACAAAGCTAGAAAAGATCAATACAGACTCAAAGGTGGCGCTGATAATAAAAAATATTGCCAGAACGCCCTGAAATAATACAGCGGTGACAGGGATGCCCTGGTTATTGCAGTTGGCGAGTCTAGAGAAAACGCTGAAGTCTTCGCCAATCATCTGCAGTACTCTGGGTCCGGCCATGGTCATGGCGCTAACTGTGCTGATCAGTAACACCGCCAGCACAGCACCCATAACTTTGCCGGCGCTGCCGCCCAGTGCGGCCTCTGCCACTACCACTCCGATTTCTAGTTTACCCTCCATGCTTGAGATAGGTGCGGCACTGAGAAAGGTATAGTTGAGTAGCAGGTAGAGCAGCAATACCAGAGCAGTGCCTACGGCCAATACCACAGGTAGATTGCGCTGGGGGTTTTCCAGTTCGCCAGTCACATAGGTGGCGGCGTTCCAGCCGGTATAGGCATAGTTAACATAGATTAGAGCGACTGCAAAGGCACCGCTAAACAGCAGTTGGCCATCGCCGGCCTGGGGCGCAAAATTTAGGCTCTGTGGGCTATTGCCCCAGATCAAAATCACTGCGCAAAATAGCAGTATCAACAGCAGTTTAAGTGCGGTGAAAATTTGTTGCACACTGCTGCTGGCGCGCCGCGACAGGCAGTGGGCTAGTGTTAGTATCAATACTAGAGAGACAGCGGCCCAGGTTCTATTGAGCTCGGGGAAAACTGCTGACAGATAGGCAGCAAATGTCATAGCGGCGAGTGCCACTGGCGCTGCAAAACCTACGGTGGCGGAAACCCATCCAGAGATAAACCCGGCACAAGGGTGGTAGAGACGCGATAGAAAATTGTACTCACCGCCAGAGCGGGGCAGGTTGGCGCCCAGTTCGGCATAGGTCAGTGCGCCACAGAGAGCGGTTAAACCGCCCACCAGCCAAAGCATCATCAACACAAAAGGCGACTGAATACCCAGCAGCTGAAAACCCAGGCTGGTAAACACGCCTGTGCCAACCATATTGGCGACAACAACAGAGATACCTGTGGTTCTGGAAAAGCTATGCATAGTATTTTTTAGGCTCTGCGAAATTCTTAGGCTGCACTTTACAGCACTGCCATTAAAGGACAAATGGTTTACTCAGCTGACCCATTAAAATAAATACCATCCGGTCAGAAAATATGCCCTAGTTAGTGGGTAAAAATCGGTTAAGCTACAGGGTCAAAATAATAATATGAAGGTAATCACAATGGAATTGGCATTACGTATTTTGCTGCGACTGCTGGCACTGGGCATGCTGATAGGAGCTGTGGGCTTTATGTTTAACCCAGCTGCAATGGAAGCGGATTTTGCGGTCAGGGCACTTGAGACCCATGGTATGGGAACCCTGCGTGGCGACTTGGGTGGTACCTTTTTAATGTTGGCAATTTTTACTTTTCATGGCTCAAGGCCGGGCTGTGCTGCTTGGCTGGCTGTGCCTCTGGTATTTATGCTGACTGTATTATTTGGCCGGGTGGTACATATAGTGCTGGATGGTCTGACTGATCCAGCAATTCGCTCTACCATTATTGAACTGATCGCTGTCGCCATACTTGAATACGCCCGCAGAAAATTAGCAACCGAAAATAATAATTAAGGAGAAAGCCGTGAGAACACTAGCACTAAGTCTGCTTTTGTCTGCTGCAGGTTTGGCCCAGGCCAGCGAAGGGACCGAGACCCAGTTGTATTTTGGTGACACCCACCTGCATACAACCTATTCCTTTGATGCATTTTTAAATAAAAACTTTACAGCTGATCCGGATACCGCCTACAGATGGGCCAAGGGTGAGCCGGTGATTCACCCCTATAATCGCACCAGAGTTCAGATTGGTACACCACTGGACTTTTTGGTGGTTTCTGATCACGCAGAGATGCTCGGTGTAATGCGTGCCATCCGCGGTGAGACCATCCAGTGGGAAGAGATTGGTCTGTATGCTAGCTTCAAACGCTGGTTGGCTGTCAGGCAGCTCAACGAAGCTTTGGATAAGGGCCTTGGGCGCGCATTTTTTGCTCGCTTTTTACCTAAGTCGGCAGAGGTGAAAGGTGGCGACCCGGTGGCCGATATCAATAATAATATAGGTGGAATCGCAATTTTCGGCGATACCACTAATACCTCCAAGGACGCCTGGCAAGATATTATTGGCGCTGCAGAGCGGCACAATGAGCCGGGCGTATTTACCAGTCTGCTGGGTTGGGAGTGGAGCTCAATTCCCACAGGCGCTAACCTGCACCGCATTGTGGTAACTCCAGAGGGTGGCGACAAAGCCAGCCAGTATCTCCCCTTTGGTTCGGACCAGAGCCAGTATCCAGAGGATTTATGGCAGTGGCTTGCGGACACCGCAGAGCGTACCGATAGCCGCTTTATTGCCATACCCCACAACTCGAATATCTCCAAGGGCTATATGTTTGCCGAAACCACCGTCAGAGGTCAGCCGATTACCGCTGACTATGCCCGCACCCGCATGCAGTGGGAACCCATTTCTGAGGTTACTCAGATTAAAGGGGATAGCGAAACCCATGCTCAGTTCTCGCCAGATGATGAGTTCGCTGACTTTGAAACCTATGATTACTATATTCAAACCACCAAAAACAACACTGAGATCTCCCCCGGTGACTATATTCGTCCAGCGCTAAAGCTAGGCCTGGCCCTAGAGCAAAAAGTTGGCGCTAACCCCTACAAGTTTGGCTTTATTGGTTCCACCGACGCCCATTCGGGTCTGGCATCGCCCGAGGAGAATAACTTCCAGGGCAAAATGGCCGCGGACAGCACGCCAGAGACCAAGGCTCCAGTTTTAGGCAATCCAACTGGTGCCAGTGGATGGGATATGTCGGCCTCTGGATTGGCTGCAGTCTGGGCTACAGAAAACAGCCGCGAGGCCATTTATGCCGCCTTTAAGCGCAAAGAGACCTATGCCACCAGTGGCCCTAGACTTCGCGTGCAGCTGTTTGCTGGTTGGGACTTTCCAGACAATGCAGAGAGCTCCGAAGACTTCGCCCGTATCGGCTATGATTACGGGGTACCCATGGGTGGTGATTTGACTGCCAATGCTTCTGCCAGTGCGCCAGAGTTTTTGGTGCGGGCAGTAAAAGATCCGATGGACGCTAATCTCGACCGTTTACAGATCGTGAAGGGCTGGGTTGATGCAGCGGGCCAACAGTATGAAAAGGTCTACAATATAGACTGGTCCGGCGACAGGGAGTTGGATGCCGAGGGCAATTTGCCTGCTGTGGGCAATACAGTAGATCTAAAGTCGGCCAGATATACCAACAGCATTGGTCAGGCGGAGTTTGCCGTTAAATGGTCAGACCCAGATTTTGATCCTGCTCAGTCGGCGTTCTACTATGCTCGCGTTCTGCAAATCCCCACGCCGCGCAATGGCCTGTACGACAGCTTGGCTCTGGGGTTGGATAACCCGCCGCGGGGACCAAAAACTCTGCAGGAGAGAGCCTATACCTCTCCCGTCTGGTACACACCCTGATTGGTGTTTGGGTTAAAAAAGGAATTTAAAAGGACAATAAAAGCACAATGATAAGCAAGCTGTTAAAAGAGCCACTGGTCCAGTTTTTATTGATTGCACTGATACTGCTGGGTGGCGAGCGCTGGATCAATGCTGAAGATTACGCCTACGATCAGTATCTAATAGCGATCAATGACCAGCAGCTGTTGCAGTTTATGCAGCTGCGAGCCAAAACCTTTAGGCCAGATCAGGCTGAGGCCGCACTGGCAGCTCTCAGCCCTGATCAGCGCCAGAGATTAGTGGATGACTACGCTCGTGATGAGGTACTTTTTCGCGAGGCTATGGCGCTCAATCTGGATAACAATGACCAGATTATTCGCCGTCGCCTGATTCAAAAAATGGACTATCTGGCCCAGGGGTTTTATGACGAGGCCGCTCCATTAACCGAGCAAGATCTGCGCGACTATTATTTGGAACACCGCCAGAAGTACAAAAAAGCTGCCGAAGCTACCTTTACCCATGTATTTTTTTCCAGCGAAAAACGCAGCGCTCAGGAAGCAGAGGCGATGGCAGAGAAGCTGCTGACAGAGCTCAATGCTAAACAGGTACCCTTTGAAAATGCGTCCAGATACGGCGAGCGTTTTCTCTACAACCGCAACTATGTCAATCGCGAAGATGGTGAGATAGCCAGTCACTTCGGACAGTCCTTCCAGCTTAATCTTTTTGAGCTGGGTGTAGCCGAGCAATGGCAGGGCCCAGTGCAGTCCAGTTATGGCTGGCATCTGCTGTTGCTGGTTAAAAACACTGATGCCTATATCCCAGAGTTTACACAAGTCAGCTCCGCTGTATTTGCAGATGCCCAGCGCCAGCACCAGAGAGAGGTAAAAAGCCAGGCTATCGATAAGCTGATGGCTAAATACCAGATCGAGACAGAATAATGCGCACAGCTTTTATTGTTCTCGCACTGCTGTTCAGTGGCTGGGTAGCCGCCGATGAGGCGCGGCCAGTCTATGTGGAAGTGGAGGAAAATAGCGCCAGCCAATTTCTTGTCAAGTGGAAGGTACCGCCGGTAATGCCTGCGGGGCAAGAGCCCTATATTAAACTCCAACATCCCGATTGCCAGCTGGTGGATGGCGCCAATGCCGCCGGACTTATAGGTCGACGGCTCTACCAATGTGATATTCAGGATACGGATGCGGTCTTCGCTGTGGTGCTTGACTACCCTCGCAGCAATCCTGCACTGACCTCGCTTATTGTCTTTAAACCCTTTGCGGCTGAACCCATACAGGTTTTTTCCGGCCCGGAAAAAACCACTGTCAGCATTCCGGTTAGTACCAGTGCTGGCACCGTAGCCAAACAGTACACAGTGGCGGGTATTGAACATATTTTAATTGGTACAGACCACCTGTTATTTGTGCTCTGTCTGATGATTATTGCCGGTAGTTTTAAGCGTCTGATACTAACTGTGACCGGCTTCACCATAGCTCACTCCATTACCCTAACCCTGGCGACCTTGGATATTTTCCGTCTGCCCACGGAGCTGGTAGAGTTATTAATCGCCCTGAGTATTGTGCTCTTGGCGGTTGAAATTATTAAACATAATCGCGCTAAAGACTCTGCGGAACCCAGTTTCACCTGGCGCTATCCGGTCAGTGCTTCCTCTGCATTTGGTCTGTTGCACGGCTTTGGCTTCGCAGTAGTATTGCAGGAGCTTGGGCTCCCCGCGTCCATGAAGGTGCATGCGCTGTTGTTTTTTAATATAGGCGTAGAGTTGGGGCAGTTGCTGTTTATTGCTCTGGTGCTGGCATTGGTATGGATGCTGTTGCGCTCTGTCGCTGCGGCGAACAAGCACCGAGCGGTGCTTGTTGAAACTGTTGTTTATGTTGTAGGTATTACCAGTTCATACTGGCTGTTTGAAAGGCTGGGGGTGCTGTTTTAGTCCCGTCGTCTACTTGAGATGGCCCAAATGCTTGGAAACCACTTTTAAGCTGGGCTTAAACAGCTTGGGGGTGCAGGCCAGAATATGGCCGCTGTCCATAAATTTCTCCCCGCCATTAAAGTCGCTCACCATACCGCCAGCCTCGCGCACTATTAGCACACCCGCGGCTATATCCCAGGGCTTTAGAGACATCTCCCAAAACACATCCATGCGGCCAGCGGCCACATAGGCTAGGTCTAGCGAGGCGACGCCCAGGCGGCGAATGCCCGCGGAGTTATTGGCAAATTCATGCATGCAGGCTAGATAGTTATTCATCTCATTGAATGAGGGCGCACTAAAGGGAATACCGGTGGCATAGAGGGCTCCGGCCTCGTCGGTGCGACCTGACACACGAATACGGCGGCCATTGAGGCTGGCGCCATTTCCGCGACTGGCGGTAAATTCCTCGCGCTTAAAAGGCTCTAGAATAACCCCATGTTCCAGCTTACCTTTGATGCGGCAGGCAATAGAGATAGCTACGTGGGGAATGCCGCGAACAAAATTAGTGGTGCCATCCAGCGGATCTATAATCCATTCCACATCGGAATCAGGATTGCCGCTGGTGCCGCTCTCCTCACCAATAAAGCGGTGATCAGGATAGGCTTTCTTAATATGATAGATGATGGTCTCTTCTGAGCGGCGGTCCACTTCGGTGACAAAGTCATGGCGACCCTTTTCATCAACCTTAACCAGATCCAGATTATCGGCAGACTTAACAATCATTTCCCCTGCCTGGCGGGCAGCGCGAAGGGCTATATTAACCATAGGTTGCATAGGGTGTTTTCCAATTGACTTTAAAGAGCGGTGCGCATTGTAACAGAACTACTGTGTCAGAGAAGCCTGATTCTGCTACACTCGCGCCCGATTTTGGGGCGGTAACATTTATTACTGAGAGGCTTATTGTGTCTACCACTGAACGTCAGGCAAAAATTCGCATTGTGCTGGTCAATACCGCGCACCCGGGCAATATTGGCGGTGCCGCGCGGGCCATGAAAAATATGGGCCTGGCCGAGCTCTATCTGGTGCAGCCCCGAGAGTATCCGGCTCCCAGAGCTGTGTGGCGTGCGGCTGGCGCAAGAGATGTGCTGGCCAATGCCACTGTAGTTGATTCGGTGGATGAGGCTATTGCCGGCTGTGGCCTGGTAGTGGGCACCAGTGCCCGGGAGCGCCGAATTCCCTGGCCACTGATTGACCCGCGAGAGTGCGGCGCGAGAATTTGGCAGGAAGCCGAGACCCATGATGTGGCGCTGCTGTTTGGTCGTGAAGACCGTGGTCTGACCAACGATGAGCTTCAGAAATGTCACTACCATGTGCATATTCCCTCCAATCCGGACTACAGCTCCCTGAATCTGGCCACTGCAGTGCAGGTGTTGAGCTATGAGGTTCGCATGGCCAGCCTAGCCGATGCCGAGGGCAACCTGCCATCATTGCAGGAGTGGGATCAGCCGCCAGTACCAGCAGATGATCTGGAAAACTTCCATGTGCATCTGGCAGAGACCATGGCCGATCTTGGCTTCTATGACCCGGAAAACCCCAAGCAATTATTGACCCGTATGCGGCGGCTGTTTAATCGCCAGCGCATGGACAAAATGGAGGTTTCTATCCTTCGTGGTCTACTGTCCTCAGTGCAGCGTATTATCAACAAATAGTTGATTAAACTAATCAGGTATTTAGTTGACTAAAATACTCAGGTATTAGATAATTCGTGCCCTAACCGGGCGATACAGGAAAGCCATATGAGACTGACAACTCGAGGACGCTACGCAGTAACAGCCATGCTCGATTTGACCCTGCACGCTGAGGATAAGCCAATTTCATTGGCGGATATCTCTGAGCGTCAGTCTATTTCTCTGTCTTATCTGGAACAGCTGTTCTCCCGCTTGCGCCAATCCGGTCTGGTATCCAGTGTTCGCGGCCCCGGCGGCGGTTACCACCTGGGTCGAGCCAGCAGTGGCATATTTGTGGCACAGATTATCGATGCGGTAAACGAGTCCATAGATACGACCAACTGCCAGGGCAAAGGTGATTGTCAGGGTGGCGAAATCTGTCTAACCCACAGTCTGTGGAGCGATCTCAGCAAAGAGATTCACGGGTTCCTCAGTAATATCAGCCTGGCTGATCTAGTGGCTAAAAGAAACGTACAACATATAGCTCAGCGGCAAGTTGAACAGCTACTGGTTATAGATGACAACATGCAGGCAGGCGCCTGCTGAATTTGGAGTAATTAATGAACCTTCCCATTTATCTGGATTACGCTTCCACAACACCGGTTGACCCGGCTGTTGCAGATAAAATGATGCAATTTCTGACCCCGACCGGTCAGTTTGGCAACCCGGCGTCACGCTCCCATGTTTTTGGTTGGCAGGCAGAGGCCGCGGTTGAAGATGCGCGCACCGATGTGGCCACATTGATTGGCGCTGATCCCCGCGAGATCGTCTGGACCAGTGGTGCCACCGAAGCCAATAACCTGGCTATCAAAGGCTGTGCCCACTTTAACCAGCGCAAAGGCAAGCACGTGATCACCTCAAAAATTGAGCACAAAGCCGTGCTGGATACCTGTCGCCAGTTAGAGCGAGAGGGTTGGGAAGTGACCTATCTTGAGCCAGATTCCAATGGCTTGATTCAGCCGCAAATGGTTGCAGATGCCATCCGCGAAGACACTACTGTTGTTTCCATTATGCATGTGAATAACGAGCTGGGAACCTTAAATGATATTGCCGCCATTGGCGCAATCTGTCGTGAGAACAAAGTATTTTTCCATGTGGATGCAGCCCAGAGCGCTGGTAAAACCGGTATAGACGTTGAAGCCATGAATGTGGATATGATGTCTTTCTCGGCCCACAAGATCTATGGCCCCAAAGGTATTGGCGCACTCTATGTTCGCCGCAAGCCCCGCGTGCGCATTGAAGCCCAGATGCACGGCGGTGGCCATGAGCGCGGCATGCGCTCCGGCACCTTGCCCACTCATCAAATTGTGGGAATGGGTGAAGCCTTCAAGTTGGGCTTTGAAAACCTGGCCGCGGAGTCAGCGCGCATCGAAGCGCTGCGTACCCGTCTCTGGGAAGGTGTTTCCGATATGGAAGAAGTCCATCTTAACGGTTCCCCAGATCAACATGTGCCCGGCATTGTGAATATTAGCTTTGCCTTTGTTGAAGGTGAGTCACTGATTATGGCCCTGCGTGACCTGGCCGTGTCATCGGGCTCTGCCTGCACCTCTGCCAGCCTTGAGCCCAGTTATGTACTGCGCGCACTGGGTCTGAACGACGAAATGGCCCACAGCTCAATCCGCTTTAGTATCGGGCGCTACACCACAGAGCAGGACATAGACAACGCGATTGCCAAGGTGCGCCATGCGGTAGAAAAGCTGCGTGAGCTGTCGCCCCTGTGGGATATGTTTAAAGATGGTGTTGATCTCAACACCGTAGAATGGGCCGCGCACTAAGCGCCGCCATTAATGTTTTTTAATTAGGAGTCATAAAATGGCTTACAGCGAAAAAGTTATTGATCATTACGAAAACCCACGCAACGTTGGCAAGCTGGATGACAGCTCCAAAAATGTGGGTACTGGCATGGTGGGAGCACCAGCCTGTGGTGATGTTATGCGTCTGCAAATTCAGGTTAATGATCAGGGCATTATTGAAGATGCCAAGTTCAAGACCTACGGCTGTGGTTCAGCCATTGCCTCCAGCTCACTGCTGACAGAATGGGTGAAGGGTAAGAGCATCGACGATGCCGAGCAGATTAAAAACACCGAAATTGCCGAAGAATTGGCGCTGCCACCGGTTAAAATTCACTGTTCAGTGCTGGCTGAAGATGCCATCAAAGCTGCAGTGCGCGACGTACGAGAAAAGCGGGAAAGTTAAGCAATGGCCATCACCATGACCCCAGCTGCAGAGCAGCATGTCGTTAAACATCTCGAGCACCGCGCCAAGGGCGTGGGTATTCGTCTGGGTGTGCGCACCACTGGCTGCTCCGGTCTTTCCTATGTATTGGAATTTGTCGATGATGCGGCCAGCGAAGATGAAGTGTTTCAATGTGGTGATGTGAAGCTGATTATTGACCCCAAAAGTCTACTTTACCTCGACGGTACAGAGCTGGACTATGTCAAAGAGGGCTTAAACGAGGGGTTTGAATTTAAAAATCCCAATGTTAAAGATGAATGCGGTTGCGGCGAGAGCTTCCACGTTTAGACGCTCCAATCCTAACCCAGTAAACAGGTTGATCGGCCTTTGAAACTTTCCAGTGATTTCTTTGAGATATTTGCTATCCCGGTTGCCTGGCAGGTCGATAGCAACCAGCTTCAGCGCAGATATCTCAAGTTGCAGCAGGAGTTTCACCCGGATCGCTATGCCAGCCACAGTGATACCGAGAAGCGTCTAGCAGTGCAGACTGCGTCCCTGATTAACCAGGCCTACGACACCCTAAAGTCTCCCCTAAAGCGCGCCCAGTATCTGCTCGAGCTGAAACAGATTGACGCTAGCCAAGACAGCCATGTCACCAGTGATGGCGCCTTTCTGATGGAGCAGATTGAGCTGCGCGAAGCCCTGTCGGAAGTGCGTGACAGTGCAGACCCCTTCGCTGCCCTCGACAGTTTGAGAGCAGGTGTTGAAAGCAGCTACACCGAACAGCAGAACCAGTTTCAAGCCCAGTATCAGAGTTCTGATTTCGATCATGCCTTTAATACAGTGGCCAAAATGCAATTTTCATCCAAGCTGCTCGACGAAATAGAGCAGCTTGAAGCCGAGCTAGAGGACCTATAACCAGTGGCACTACTGCAAATCTCAGAGCCGGGCCAATCTCCCCAGCCCCATCAGCGCAAACATGCGGTGGGCATAGATTTGGGCACCACCAACTCCTTAGTAGCCACTGTGCGCAGTGGTATGGCGGAAGTACTGGCAGATGAGCAGGGCCGCGATCTGTTGCCATCTGTAGTGCATTACATCAAAGAGGGCGTCAGCTGTGTGGGCCATGAAGCGGCGGAGCACAATATCAGTGATCCACTCAATACATTGGCATCGGTCAAGCGTTTAATGGGCCGTGGTCTGGCTGATATCAAAACCTTTGGCAGCCAGCTGCCCTACGAATTTGCTGCCGACGATGGCGGTATGCCAAAAATTAAAACTGTCTCTGGGATGGTTAGCCCGATTCAAGTCTCCGCAGAAATACTGCGCAAACTGGCTGGTCGGGCCGAAATTGCCTTTGGCGGCGCCCTGGATGGCGCCGTGATCACAGTTCCCGCCTATTTTGATGAAGCCCAGCGTCAGGCCACCAAAGATGCCGCCACTCTGGCCGGTATTAAAGTATTGCGCCTGCTCAATGAGCCAACAGCCGCCGCTATAGCCTATGGGCTGGATGAAGCTGATCAGGACGCCAAAGACCAGGAACGTATCATCGCTATCTATGATCTGGGCGGCGGCACCTTTGATATCAGTATACTGCGCCTGTCCAAAGGCGTGTTTGAAGTGCTGGCCACCGGCGGCGACTCTGCGCTGGGTGGCGATGACTTTGACCATGCCATTGCCGACTGGCTGCGCCAGCAGCTGGGACTGGGTGAAGACCTTAACCCTATAGAGCAGCGTATTTTACTGGAGACCGCCAAGTCAGCCAAAGAAGAGCTTACCGAGTCAGAACAGGTGGAGCTGGAAGTGCTGGACTGGCAGGGCGCTTTAACCAGAGACCTAATGCATAGCCTGATCGACGGGTTGATTGATAAAACCCTGAGAGCCTGCAAAAAATCACTGCGCGATGCCGGCGTAGACCAGAGCCAAATCAATGATGTGATTCTTGTCGGCGGCTCCACCAGAACCCCCAGAGTCGGTGAAAAAGTCGCTGGGTTGTTTGGTATTGAGCCCCTCTGTAGTCTGGACCCAGATCAGGTAGTGGCCATGGGTGCCGCGCTTCAGGCTGAGGTACTGATAGGCAATAAATCTGGCGACGACATGCTGTTGCTGGATGTGATTCCCCTGTCTCTGGGAATAGAGACCATGGGTGGCTTGATCGAAAAAATTATCCATAGAAATACCACCATTCCGGTGGCCAAAGCCCAGGAATTTACCACCTTTAAAGATGGCCAAACCGCCATGGCTATTCATATATTGCAAGGCGAGCGAGAGCTGGCCAGTGATTGCCGATCCCTGGCGCGCTTTGAACTGCGCGGCATTCCTCCCATGGTTGCCGGTGCGGCAAAAATCCGTGTTGCCTATCAGGTAGATGCCGATGGCTTGCTCAGTGTGTCAGCGCGGGAGTTAACCAGTAATGTAGAGTCTCGCATTGAGGTTAAACCCTCCTATGGTCTGGGCGAAGATGAAATCACTAGCATGCTGCAAGATTCCTTTAGCCATGCTCGCGACGATATGCAGGCCCGAGCGCTGCGAGAGCAGCAGGTTGAAGCGGACCGTATGGTTGAAGATTTGCTCGCGGCTATCTATAAAGATGGAGAGGCATTGTTAGATAAAGAGGAGCAGCGCTGTCTACAGGTCGCCATACAGGAGCTGCGAGAACTGAGAGAGGGCACCACAGAGCACCGGGTGCTGGCGCGTCAGATTGAATCTGTGGCCAAAGCCAGTGAAGAATTTGCCGCCCGACGGATGGATGCCAGTATTAAAACTGCACTGGCCGGCCAGTCATTAGATGAAATTGAAAAAGGTTAGTATCTAAGATGCCTAAAATTGTATTTTTGCCCCATCATGAAATTTGCCCAGAGGGTGCAGTGGTTGAAGCCAAGCCGGGGGAAAGCATCTGTGATGCGGCCCTGCGCAATGGTTTGGAAATTGAGCATGCCTGTGAAATGTCCTGCGCCTGCACCACCTGCCATGTGCATGTTCGCGAGGGCTTTGACGACCTGCCCGAAGCCGACGAGCTAGAAGAGGACTTTCTCGACAAGGCCTGGGGTGTAGACCCGGATTCCCGTCTTAGCTGTCAGGTAATTATGGAAGACAAAGATCTGGTGGTTGAGATTCCCAGGTACACCATTAATATGGTGTCAGAACGTCACTAATACCGAGCATAAACCGGTCAGCAGTAAGCGGAGTAATGGACTATGATTAAGTGGACTGATATTAACGATATCGCCATAGAGTTGGTTGACAATCATCCAGATGTCGACCCCCAATATGTTAATTTTGTTGATTTAAGAAAGTGGGTTTTAGAGATAGAAGGTTTTTCTGATGATCCAGATCGCTGCGGCGAAAAGATTCTTGAAGCCATTCAAATGACCTGGATTGAAGAGCAGGATTAGCCCCACCTAAACCCAGTGCCGTTAACCAGAAAAGGATTTTCAGCAGGCAACGGATGCGCCAAAAAAACCACCTGTACAAAAAAGTATTGGAAACAGCGCCCTTCGGAACCTTATTTTTCGCCTATGGCGTATGCATAGACGCCAATCACAAAGCTCTCAATCTACTGCGCTGTGAGCGCAATCAGTTAGTGGGCCTCACCCTCAATGAAATCTCGGATGATCAACCCGAATCCTTGATACAACTTAAAACCGTAATTGAAAAGCTAGAGTCAGAGCAGCTGCAAGGCTTGCTATGGCGCTCGCAAAATACTCTGGAGAGCGATGAAATTGTGGTGTCGGTAGATGAGGTTGAGGCTGCAGATAGTGCCATGAGTATTATGCTCTACCCGCTGCCAGCTCTGGCCAAGATGGTGGTGCAGGAGTTTAGTCCCGAGCAGCTGCCGACTGCGGATACGCCAGCTCAGCCCCAGGTATCGGAACCGTTACAGGCTGCGGAATTAGCCGTAACTCAGAGTCTTCAGGGGGAGAGCCAGGACGAGGTGGTTGCTGGCCTGCCCATAGGCCATGCATTGTTGGGCAATATTAATAGCTACCTTGAACAGTCCGGCACCAGCTACGGCGCTTTGTTGTTAATTGACCTGGACCATTTCAACTCCATCAATGAGTCCCTGGGCAAGCATATAGGTGCTCAGATTCTCGATCGCGCCCGCGAGACTATCGGTAATATGCTGGGTGCCAATATGCAGATGGACCAGGTAGCGGGAGATGCTTTTTTGCTGTTTATTCAGGACTTGGCCATCTCCGAGTCCGATGCAGAGCAGCGGGCCACAGCCATTGCCAATGAAATACGCTGCACAATCTCAAGACCCTTCTTTACCGAAAACGGCGAGGTTATTGTTACCGCCAGTGTGGGTATAAGCCTGCTGGCACAGGGGGGGAAGGTCCTGTACCCAGCGCTTATCAGGCAATACAGCAGGCCGAGAGCGCCATGTTTGAAGCCAAGCGCCGTGGCCGCGACGCGGTAATGCTGTTTGATACTCAAATAACCCGTCGCGCCCAACAGCGCATTAGCCTGCAGTCCAGTCTACGCAAAGCCGTGGTTAATCAGGAGTTTGACCTCTATTTGCAGCCTCAGGTGTCCATCCACGATGGCTCAGTGGTAGGTGGTGAGGTGTTGTTACGCTGGATTCATTCCGGTCAGGCCATGCACACACCGGCCGACTTTATTCCTATTCTTGAAGCCTCAGGCATGATCGTTGATGTGGGCCTCTGGGTGATCCGCACCTCCTGCGAATATCTGCGCAATATGCTCGACCGCGGTATCTGGACACCGGATATGCAACTGGGGGTCAATATCAGCCCTAAGCAATTCCACGATCCCGGCCTGATTACTGGCCTTGAGCACAGTTTAAAGAGCTACGATATCAGCCCAGACATGATCACCCTGGAAGTGACGGAAAATCTGCTGATTGATGATTTTGAATCTGTGGTGGATAAAATGAAAAAAATCCGCGATATGGGTACCAGATTTGCCATTGATGACTTTGGCAGCGGCTATTCCTCAATGATATACCTTAAACGTCTGCCCCTGGATATTCTCAAAATAGATCGAGAGTTTATTGCCAACCTCAATTCTGACAAGGACACATTGGGTCTGGTCGAGGCCATTATGATGGTGTCTCGCCACTATGGTTTAGACGTGGTGGCCGAGGGCGTTGAAAAACGCGAAGTGTTGGAGATATTGCGCAGTCTTGGCTGCGATAAATATCAGGGCGCCCACTTCAGTATGCCCGTGTCTCTGGACCGCTTTCAGCAGTTGCTGGTGGCCTAGTTACAGGGCACTAAAAAATAACCATTGTTACCACCTCCCAGTGCAGGTAAAATCCGCGCCATTGCCCGTCAGGGCTATTTTTTTAACTTACATTAGCCCTATTTTGGAGAACGCTTCATGGCGACTGAACGCACCCTATCTATTATCAAACCCGATGCCGTAGCAAAAAACGTTGTTGGTCAAATTCTCAGCCGCTTTGAAGGTGCTGGACTGCAGGTTGTTGCGCTTAAAATGCAACAGCTGAGCAAAGAGCAGGCCGAAGGTTTTTACGCAGAGCACAGCGAGCGTCCATTCTTCAACGACCTGGTTGCCTTTATGACTTCAGGCCCAGTCTGCGTTCAGGTTCTGGAAGGCGAAAATGCGGTTTTGACTAACCGTGACCTGATGGGCGCCACTAACCCACAGGAAGCCGAAGCTGGTACTATCCGTGCAGACTTCGCCCAGTCTATAGATGCCAATGCTGTTCATGGTTCAGATTCAACCACCTCAGCAGCCCGCGAAGTAGCCTACTTTTTTGATGACAATGAGATCTGCTCTAGATAAGAGTCTGATCTTATAACTGAGAGCACAGGACAACCATGTCCCAATCAGTAGAAGTAACAGCGACAAACGAAGAACCCCAGCAAGTGAAAACTAACCTGCTGGGGTTTTCTGCGTCCAAACTCGGCGACTTTTTTGAGCAGATTGGCGAGAAGCGGTTCCGCGCCACTCAGATTATTAAGTGGATTCACCAGATGGGCGTCTGCGATCTAGACCAGATGACCAATCTGTCCAAAGACCTGCGTGAAAAGCTTAAAGATATTGTCCAAATCAGCTTGCCAGAGGTGGTCAGCTGTCAGGACTCCACTGATGGCACCAGAAAATGGTTGATCAAAGTAGATGGCGGTAGCTGCATCGAGATGGTGTATATCCCCGAGCGCGAGCGCGGTACCCTCTGCGTGTCATCCCAGATTGGCTGTGCTCTGGACTGTAGTTTTTGCGCCACAGGTAAACAGGGTTTTAATCGCGACCTGACCGCTGCCGAAATTATCGGCCAGCTATGGATCGCCGCCGATTCCTTTGGCCAGTTTGAGCACAAGGCGCCGCGCCGGGTGACCAATGTGGTGATGATGGGCATGGGCGAACCACTGATGAACTTCGACAATGTGGTCGATGCAATGAATATCATGCTCGAAGACAATGCCTATGGTCTGTCCAAGCGTCGTGTCACCCTTAGCACCGCCGGTGTGGTGCCAGCGTTGGATAAACTGGCGGATGTCTCCGATGTGTCCCTGGCTATTTCGCTGCACGCGCCCAACGACGAGCTGCGCAACGAGCTGGTGCCCATTAATCGCAAATACAATCTCAAAGAATTTATTCGCAGTGCCGCCGATTATATTGACAAGATGCCGGATAATCGCCGCAAAGCGACGGTCGAATATACTCTAATGGACCAGGTTAATGACCGCATAGAACATGCCACCCAACTGGCCGAATTGCTAAAAGACTTGCCCTGCAAGATAAATCTGATTCCGTTTAACCCATTTCCGGGTTCAGAGTATAAAAGAGTCAGCAATAACCAGCTAAACCGGTTTAGGGACATTCTGGCAAACGAGGGTTACACTGTTACAGTACGTACCACGCGCGGTGATGATATAGCCGCCGCCTGTGGCCAGCTGGCCGGTGAGGTCAATGACCGCACCAAGCGCCAAGAGCGCTATAAGCGAAAGTTGGAAGAGGCGCAGCCAGTAAAGATTATCGATGGGTAAAAGTACTCAGTAGCAGCGTGACAAAGGAAGCATTACACAGAGGGATTCTGACCATGAAGTTGATAAAATTTTTGCTGTTAGCCGTGCTGATCACAAGCCTTTTAGGCTGTGTATCCAGTACAGAGACTAAAAACATAGTCGCCGATCCAGAAGAGGCATTTACGCGGCATATAAAACTCGCCAGGCAATATATAGGCAGCAAAAATCGCGACCTGGCCAGACTTCATTTAGAAAAGGCGGCCGCGTTCAGCAGCAAAACCCGGCGCTCAAAATTGCACAGCGGTTACGGGTTGCTCTATCAGATGGAGCAAGAGACAGAGCTGGCGGAAAAGCACTTTCGCCAGGCTATTGCTAGCGATAAGAAGGACAGCATGGCGCGCTATAATTTTGCTGCCTTTTTATATAACCAGGGTCGCTTTAAAGAGGCTCTGCAGCAGATGCAGATAGTGAGTGAAGATTTAGGCTACGAGCGCAGGCCCCAGGCGTTTTATATTGTAGGCTTGGCTCAGAGCAAAACAGGGCAACAGGCGGAGGCGCTGGGGTCATTTGAAAAAGCCACCCAGCTGCAACCAAAGTTTGCAGAGCCCTATGTGGAGGCCGCCGAGATTTATTTTGCGCAGCAAAAGCTGCCCATGGCCAAGCGGGCGCTAGACCAATATGGGTTTTTGGCCCAGCCCACAGCAAAGAGCCTGTGGCTGGCGGTGCGCATAGAACACAGCTTTGGCAATAGAGACGGCGCAGCCAGCCAAGGTTTAAAGCTAAAGAATTTATTCCCGTATTCCAATGAGAATCTGGAATACCAAAAGTGGTTAAAGCAATAGAGAGAGACTCTGTGTTTAGCGAAACACCTATTATTAGACGTAAATCGCGACAGATTATGGTTGGCAATGTACCTGTGGGTGGTGATGCGCCTATTTCCGTGCAGAGTATGACCAATACCAGCACTGCAGATGTTGCAGCTACAGTCGAACAGATAAAGCGCATACAGGTAGCTGGTGCAGATATAGTGCGTGTCTCTGTGCCCTCACTGGAAGAGGCGGAAGCCTTTGGCCAGATTCGCAAATTGGTAGATGTTCCCCTGGTGGCCGATATTCACTTCGACCACAATATTGCCCTGCGCGTCGCCGATTTAGGTGTTGACTGCCTGCGCATTAACCCCGGTAATATTACCCGCGAAGACCGCCTGCGCGAAGTGATCGCCAAGGCTCGAGATCTCAATATCCCCATTCGTATTGGTGTTAACGCCGGTTCGCTGGGTAAAGATCTACTGCGCAAATACAGCGAGCCCACCGCCGAAGCTATGGTGGAATCTGCTATGCGCAATGTGGAGTTGCTGGATAAGTACGATTTCCAAGATTTTAAAGTCAGCGTTAAAGCCTCAGACATCTTTATGGCCGTAGCCGCCTATCGCGATTTGGCCACCAGAATCGAGCAGCCGCTGCACCTGGGCATTACCGAAGCCGGTGGCCTGCGCTCTGGTACTGTAAAATCGGCCATAGGCCTGGGTGCACTGCTGCTGGACGGCATTGGCGATACAGTGCGTATTTCACTGGCTGCAGACCCGGCAGAAGAAGCCAAGGTCGCCTGGGATATGCTCCGCAGCTTACGTCTGCGCAGCAAAGGCATTAACTTTATCGCCTGCCCCAGCTGCTCGCGGCAAAACTTTGATGTGATTAAAACCGTCAATGAATTAGAAAATCGCCTTGAAGATATTACTGTGCCCATGGATGTGTCCATTATTGGTTGCATTGTGAATGGCCCAGGTGAGGCCAAAGAGTCGGATTTTGGTTTAACCGGTGGTACGCCAGCCAATCTGGTCTATCTAGATGGCCAGCCAGATCACAAGCTCAGCAATGACAACCTAGTCGATGAGTTAGAAGCAGAAATTCGCGCCAAGGCCGCAGCAAAAGAGCAGCAACTGGCGGCAGATGCTGCTAACTTAATTGCCAAAGGTTAAAAAGAGTTTACTAGAGTACAAACAACGCTATGAAAATCCAATCCATCCGGGGCATGAATGACCTGCTCCCAGAACAGTCCGCCACCTGGCAGTATCTTGAAAGAACTGTCGCCGAGCTGTTGGCGAGCTATAGCTACGGTGAGATTCGTTTCCCGATACTGGAGCAGACCGAACTGTTTAAGCGCGCGGTGGGTGAGGTGACAGATATAGTCGAGAAAGAAATGTACAGCTTTGACGATCGCAATGGCGATAGTCTCAGCTTGCGCCCCGAGGGCACAGCCGGCTGTGTTCGCGCCTGCACAGAAAACGGCTTGCTGCACAACCAGACTCAACGTCTCTGGTATACAGGCCCTATGTTCCGTCACGAGCGCCCGCAAAAGGGTCGTCTGCGCCAGTTTCATCAGGTCGGTGTGGAAGCCTTTGGCTTAACCGGCCCAGATATAGATGCAGAACTGTTGCTGATCACAGCACGGCTGTGGAAAATTCTGAAAATTGACCATGCAGTGACATTGCAGATTAACTCTCTAGGTACCTCGGCTGATCGCGCTGACTATCGGGCAGCTCTGGTCGAATATCTCAATGCGCGCCGCGACCAGCTCGACGAAGACAGTCAGCGCCGTCTAGAGACTAATCCCATGCGTATTCTGGATAGCAAAAACCCAGATACCCAAGCCCTGCTTAACAGTGCGCCCAGCCTTGAAGACTTTATAGATCAGGAATCCCGCGACCATTTTCAGCAGCTCTGTGCAATGTTAGATGCCGCCAATATTTCCTACGAAGTCAACCCGCGACTGGTGCGAGGTCTGGATTATTACGGCAAAACAGTCTTTGAATGGGTAACCACTAATCTGGGTGCCCAGGGTACAGTCTGCGCTGGTGGTCGCTATGATGGGCTGGTTGAACAGCTTGGCGGCAAGCCCTGCCCAGGTGTTGGTTTTGCCATGGGTGTTGAAAGGCTGGTGCTGTTGCTTGACGAGTTGGGCGCAGTCCCCGATAGTGTCGACCAAGCGGTAGATCTGTATCTACTGGCCGTGGGCAATGTGGAGCAGCAGGCGCTGGTACTGGCAGAAAATCTGCGCAGCGACTGCCCCAATATTAGATTAGAATGCCACTGCGGTGGCGGCAGTTTCAAATCGCAGATTAAGCGAGCTGATAAAAGTGGCGCTCGTATAGCGCTAATACTGGGTGAAGACGAGGTAGCCTCGGGCACTGTGGGGGTTAAGTACCTGCGAGAGGACAGGCCCCAGAAAACAGTGGCCCAGTCGGAGCTAAGCGGGCTTTTAGGTAGCTAGATTTAATAACAGTTAGTTTTAATAATTTTTACATATTTAAGGAATTACCGTGGCAGATCATCTATCAGAAGAAGAACAAATCGAAGCATTCAAGCGCTGGTGGGCAGAGAACGGCCTGCAAATGATTGCCGCCGTAGTCTTGATAGTGGGTGGTTACTTTGGCTGGCAGTTTTGGCAAGACAGGCAGCAGACTCAGATAGAGCAGGCCTCTGACCTGTATGTAGAAATGATAGATATAGTCTCCAGCCAGACCGATGGCGGACGCCTAACCCTAGAAAAAGAAGTCGCCATAGGCAAGCTGGCGGATCAGCTAAAAACAGAGTTTTCCGGTTCTGGGTACGCTCAGTTTGCTGCTCTGCTCAAGGCCAAGCTGGCAGTTGATAACAAAGAACTCGATCTGGCAGCCGCCGAACTACAGTGGGCCATGGACAGTGATCCAACCCCAGAGACCGAGCGCCTAGTCAGATTGAGGCTGGCTCGTGTTGAGGCAGCTCGAGGTAATCTGGACAGTGCACTGCAAATGGTTCAGGGCATTGATTCCGCCGATATGAAGTCAGCGTACGAAGAAGCCAAGGGCGATTTTTACCTGCAGCAGGGCAATACAGCAGCTGCCTACACTGCCTATGAATCAGCTCTGGCCGCCAATCAATCCTCAGACACAATGATCAGCAACATACTGCAGTTAAAGATCAGTCAGGTTAAGCCTGCAGAGACAACAATTGAAACCCCTGAAACTGACAGCCAAGAGGGCGATAGTCAATGAAGCAGATCACTCGACTCACCAACGTACTGCTGTGGTCGCTACTATTAACCGGCTGTAGTTTTTTTGGCGGTGACGACGATGACGCAGCTATTGAGCCTGCAGAACTGGTCAAATTTCAAGCTGAAGTTGATATCAAGCGCCAGTGGTCGGTCAAAATAGGCTCCGGCACCAGAGAATACTGGGCAGGGTTAAAACCCACAGCTAGCCGCAGCGCTATTTTTGCTGCTGGCAGCGAGGGCAATATCCTGGCGGTCAATAAAGATACTGGCAAGCGGCTCTGGGCCATCGATCTTGAAACCGCCATATCTGGTGGTGTGGGCTATGGGTCTGGCATGGTAATGGTGGGTACTATAGATGGGATAGTCTATGCCCTAGACGAAGATAATGGCTCCACAATCTGGACTGCTCAGGTAAGCACAGAGATTCTGGCCAGCCCAAAAACCAATGGCAAAGTGGTTGTGGTGCAAACCGTCGACAATAAACTTTTTGCCCTGGACGCCAACAGCGGCGAAGAGCTGTGGCAGCATGATGGGGATGCGCCCATTCTCTCTGTGCGCGGCACCAGTGAAGCTCTGGTAACAGACAATATGGTGCTGTCTGGCTTCGACTCCGGCAAGCTAATTGCCTTTAACTCAAGCAATGGCTCACTGGTGTGGGAAGCGCGTATCGCGCTGCCAAAAGGTCGCACTGAGTTGGAGCGCATGGTAGATATCGATGGCCAGCCTCTGCTGGTGGGCGATGTTATTTATGCTGTGACCTACCAGGGCAGACTGGGTGCACTGTCTCGCGGCACTGGCCGCAGCCTGTGGTTCCAGGACAGTTCATCACATTCCTCCCCAGCCCACAGTGACGGCCAGATATTTGTCACCGAAGAGCAGGATACAGTGCGCGCCTTTAAAGCGGGCAGTGGTCAGGTGGTATGGAGTAATGAGCAGCTGTTTTTGCGCCGTGTAACCGGTCCAGCCAAGCTTGCAGGCACCATGGCGGTGGCCGACGCTGAGGGTTTTTTGCATCTGCTTGATCCCAGTGATGGTCATTTTGTGGGTCGCACAAAGGTGGATGGCAGCGGCGTGAGTGCGCCAATGCTGAGCCTGGGTGATAGCCTGATTGTGCAGTCTAACAGCGGCACGCTGAGCGCCTACCGGATACAGTGAGGTAGGTTAAGCTACCCCTAAGGTCATCCTCTCTCCCTATCATATTGAGCGAAGCGAAATATCTTGAGATTCTTCGCTCCGCTCTAGGATGACAGGTTTGAGAACAGCATATAGCCGATTAAAAGCTCGGTGGCGAGCAGGCCGTGATTAACTCGCAGGGATCGCGCCCCACATTTTTAAAATGGTGGGGCACAGAGCTTTTGAAATAATAGGCATCACCAGCCTTTAATATTTTTTTCTCGTCCCCTACCTGCACCTCCAGCGAACCACTTAGGATAATTCCGCACTCCTCCCCCTCATGCTGAATCGCATGCTTCCCGGTGTGAGCTCCAGGCTGATAGCACTCCTTCATCATCTGAATCGACTTATTGTGCAAATGGTTGCCCACCTGTAGATAAGACACCCCGCCTTCACCCAGTTGCAGGAGTTTGTCAGCACTAAAAAACACCTGATCGGAAAAGCTAAAATCATCGGCAAAAAAATTACTCAGGCTGATGGGAATACCTCCCAGAACCTTTTTAAGCATGCCCACAGTAGGGTTTAAGGCCCCAGATTCAATTTGAGAAATAGTGGCATTGGCCACACCAGATGCCTTGGCCAGCTGCCGCTGGGAGAGGCCAAGTTTTTTGCGAATCTCTTTTAAGCGAGGGCCAGTTTCACTGTCCATGGGTTAAAACCTCAAAAACATTGATATTGTTTAGTATAGTAAACAGTTAATTTATAAAAGTGAATAAAATCAGCAGGTTAATAAATATAAGGTAACTGCTTGTTTAACATGCTGGCTGGGTTTTACAGTGGTGGACGCAGAATCTGTCCAACACAACTACCAAAACCGAGCCAGCCATGAAAAACCAGCCATCCCACCAACCATCAGCCGAGGCCATGGACGCCTATTGGATGCCCTTCACCGCCAACCGGGACTTCAAGCAGTCGCCGCGGTTAATTGCCTCGGCTCAGGGCCACCATTACATCAGCAACCATGGTCGCAAAATCTACGATGGTTTTTCCGGGCTCTGGACATCTGGTATAGGCCACTGCCACCCCAAAATTGTCGAGGCCGTGCAAAAGCAGGTGGGCGAGCTAGATCTGTGCATGGGCTTCCAGTTGGGCCACAACAAAGCCTTTGAACTGGCAGACAAACTCACCAACCTAGCCCCCGAAGGCTTTGATCACGCCTTCTTTACCAACTCCGGATCGGAGTCTGTGGACAGCGCCCTAAAAATTGCTCTGGGTTATCATCGGGCAAAGGGGGATGCCAGCCGCACCAGATTAATTGGTCGCCAGCGTGGCTACCACGGTGTTAACTTTGGTGGTATTTCCGTCGGCGGCATTGCCCCCAACCGCAAAATGTTTAGCGCCAATTTAATCAATGGCGTCGACCATCTGCCTCACACTCATAATTTACAACATGCCGCCTACAGCCATGGTCAGCCGCAATGGGGTGCTCATTTGGTCGAAGAGCTAGAACATCTGGTGGCCCTGCACGATGCCAGCACCATTGCCGCCGTTATAGTAGAGCCAGTGCCCGGCTCCACAGGTATATTGCCACCGCCGGTTGGCTACCTGGAGCGGCTGCGAGAAATCTGCACCAAGCACGGCATATTATTAATTTTTGATGAAGTGATCACTGCCTTTGGCCGGGTTGGCGCTCCCTTTGCAGCCCAGCGCTTTGGTGTCACCCCAGATCTGATTACCACCGCCAAAGGCCTGACCAATGGAGTAATCCCCATGGGTGCGGTGCTGGCTACAGATGCTATTTACCAGGCCTTTATGCAGGGCCCTGAACAGAGCATAGAGCTGTTCCATGGCTATACCTATTCTGGCCACCCAGTAGCAGCTGCAGCAGGGCTGGCAACATTGGATGTCTACAGGGAAGAGGGTAGTTTCGACCAAGCTCGGGAGCTGGAGACAATGTTTGCCGAGGCCATTCATCAGTTTGATGATCACCCCATGGTAATCGATGTGCGTAATTTCGGCCTGATGGGTGCCATTGAATTGGCACCCAGAGAAGGCGCCCCCGGTGCCCGGGGTTTGGATGCCCATAAGCACTGCTTCTGGGATCAGGATCTAGTGATTCGCAATGGTATGGATATACTGCAGTTTTCCCCTTTTCTAAATTCCAAGCCCGATGATATTCACAGTATGTTTGACTCAGTGAGGCTAGTGCTGGATAAAATCAATTAATGTTAAGCCAATCAAACTAAAGTAGAATGCCGCAATTAAAACCTGCGGCATTTTTTTTCACATGATTCCTGTTATAGCCCTTGTCGGGCGCCCCAATGTTGGCAAGTCCACGCTGTTTAATCGACTCACTCGCAGTCGAGATGCGCTGGTGGCCAACTATTCCGGTTTAACCCGCGATCGCAAATATGGTGATGGTGAGATGTATAACCGCCGTTTTATGGTGATCGATACCGGTGGTATTAGCGGTGAAGAAGAGGGCATTGATGTAGGCATGGCGGAGCAGTCGCTGCTGGCCATGGATGAAGCGGATATTGTGCTGTTTATTGTCGATTGCCGGTCGGGAATTATTGCCGCGGACTATATGATCGCCGAGAAGCTGCGCCAGAAGAACCGCAAGGTCTATTTGGTAGCCAATAAAATTGATGGGCTGGACCCGGCTGAAGCTCTGGCGGACTTCTACCAGCTGGGCTTTTCTGGCATGTTCCCCACCACTGCTACCCATGGTCGCGGCGTGCGCTCTATGATGGAGGAGCTGCTGGAGCCGTTCCCGGAATATGTTGAGCCAGATAACAGTGGTCTAAACAGCATCAAGATCGGCGTGGTGGGCCGTCCCAATGTGGGCAAGTCGACATTGGTTAATCGCCTGCTGGGTGAGGATCGCGTGGTGGTCTATGACGAGGCTGGTACCACGCGAGACAGTGTATATATTGATTACGAGCGCCATGGTCAGGAGTACACGCTGATCGATACAGCAGGTATCCGCAAGCGCAAAAATATTAAGTTGGCGGTGGAGAAGTTTTCTATAGTGAAAACCCTGCAGGCCATTGATGATGCCAATGTGGTAATCCTTTTAGTGGATGCCCAAGAGGGTCTGGTGGAGCAGGATTTACACCTAATGGGCTCAGTCATTGATGCGGGTCGCGGCTTGGTAGTGGGTATTAATAAATGGGATGGCCTCGACCCAGAGAAGCGCGAGAAGATTAAGGCAGATATCAAACGCAGGCTGCGTTTTGCCGAGTTTGCCGATGTGCACTTTATCTCGGCACTCCATGGTACAGGTGTGGGCAATCTCTACGACTCTATTGGGGCAGCCTATTCTGCGGCTACAGATACATTGAGTGCGTCCCGGTTGACCAAGGTTTTAGAAGGCGCGGTAGAAGAGCATCAGCCACCTATGGTGCATGGCCGTCGCATTAAATTGCGCTTTGCCCATGCGGGTGGGCGCAATCCCCCGGTGATTATTATTCACGGTAATCAAACGGATTCTGTGCCGGCTCAGTACACCAGATATCTGGAGAAAATCTTCCGCCGCGAGCTGGGTTTACATGGTACGCCGGTGAGGGTTGAGTATCGGACTGGCGATAACCCCTACAAAACCAAGGCAATTACGGCGAAAGCTAAGCCGGCGGCCAAGCGCGCTAAGGTGGTCAAGTACAGCAAGCGCAATGATCCGGGTAATAAAAAGCGCTGACTCTTTGAGCGGCGCTTTTATATATGGTTAAGGGGCATTTCTGTTCTCTGCACCACCTGCCTTAAAACAAAGCTAGTTCTAATACTGCTGACCCCTTCAATCTGATTTAGCTTATCCAGCAAGAACCTCTGGTAATAATCCATATCTGGCATCACCACCTTCAGCAAATAATCCGTATCACTCCCGGTAATCAGTGAGCACTCCACCACTTCAGGCCAGCTGCTGACCTTGCTGTCAAAGTTAGCTAATCGGTCTGGGCTCTGATGATCCAGACTCACTGAAATATAGATACTGATCGGCAGCCCCAGCTTCTTCTGATCCAGCACTGTGATCTGGCGGCTAATAATCCCACTTTCCTGAAGTAGCTTGACTCGGCGTGCGCAGGGGGAGGGTGAGAGCCCCACGCGCTCGGCTAACTCTAGGTTACTAATGCTGCCATCCGCCTGTATGACTTCGAGGATGCGGCGGTCCATTCGGTCCAGCTTTGGAATTGGCATAAATCACCTGTAAATGAGTTTATTATGGTGAATATAGCCATATATTTCTTTTTCAGCAAATATAAAAAAGAGATTTAACCCAAATAATGGCGTTATTCTGGATAGTAATCAATGCCTTGAGTAACCCCATGTCCAGTACTAGTAATTCTAAACTGTCGTTTGCCACCCGTTCTGTCCATGCAGGCTATAACAGTGCCGACCATGAGGGGTCACTTAATCCACCGATTTATATGACTTCTACCTTTGCCTTTGACAATGTGGCTCAAGGAGCAGCTCGCTTTGCTGGTGAGGAGTCTGGGCATTTCTACAGTCGAGTATCCAACCCGACTCAGCAAATCCTTGAGACTAGGTTAGCCGATTTGGAAGAGGGTGAAGCTGCGCTTGCCACAGCCTCTGGTATGGGTGCAATTACCTCAACTCTTTGGACCCTGCTGGCACCTGGTGATCAGCTATTGGTGGATAAAACTCTCTACGGCTGCACCTTTTCTTTTATGGAGCACGGCCTTAAAAAATTTGGTGTAGATATCTGCTATGCCGACTTTACTGACCATGCTGATATTCAAGCCAATCTCAGCGAAAATACCAGAGTGCTGTATTTTGAAACGCCGGTTAACCCCAATATGAGGGTGATGGATATTGCAGCGATCAGTGCGCTGACTAAAGACTATAATCCCGAGATTAGGGTGATAGTCGACAACACCTACTGCACCCCCGCGCTGCAGCGGCCTTTGACCCTGGGTGCTGATCTGGTGGTGCATTCTGCAACTAAATATCTGGGTGGTCATGGTGATCTGATTGCCGGTGCAGTGGTAGGGGATGCCGAGACTATTCAGCAGATTCGTCTATCTGGTTTAAAAGATATGACCGGCGCGGTGATTGCGCCGATGACGGTGTTTTTGATTTTGCGAGGCATTAAGACCCTGCAGCTACGCATGGAGCGCCACTGCCAAAATGCTCAGGCCATTGCCGAGACGCTGGAACAGCACCCGACAGTGGATCAGGTGTTTTTCCCCGGCCTAAAAAATAATCCCGGCCACCAGATAGCCAGCCAACAGATGGATGATTTTGGTGGCATGATCGCCCTAGAACTAAAGGGTGGTTATGAGGCTGGCGTGCGCATGCTTAATAGACTGAAGCTGGTCAAATTGGCGGTGAGTTTGGGGGATGCAGAGACATTGATTCAGCACCCGGCCAGTATGACCCATTCTGTATATACCCGGGAGGAGCGCGCTGAGCACGGTATTAGTGAAGGGCTGGTGCGAATCTCGGCTGGGCTTGAGGCTGTGGGGGATATTATTGCTGATCTACAGCAGGCGTTAGAAGGTTAAAGGGTTTTATTATTAGTCTCAGTCACCGCAAAAACCATCTCACCATCCATCAGCTGGCCCCTTAGCTGATCACCGATTTTAACGTCAGCAACAGTCTTAATTACCCTATTATTTGTGTCTCGGATAATCGAGTAACCCCGCCCCAATGTTTTTAATGGACTCACGGTATCCAGCAGGTGCATAGCCTGGGTGGCTTTACTTTGCTTAAGTTCCAGCTGTTGGCTAACTGCTCTTATCATCTGCTTTACTGCCTTGGCCACTGCCTGTCGATTTTGGGTGATGGCGTCTACAGGGTTTTGGCGAGTCAGCGCATCCTGCAGGTTTTGCATGGTCGCCCGCTGCTGCTGCATTTTGCCAGCTATGGCGCGACGCAGGCGTATATCCAAATGATCCAGATGCTGGGCCTGCTCTTGAAGCTTGCGGCCCGGGTGTTGCAGACGCTTTTGCAAATAATCGGTACGCTGTTCCAGATGTCTGATTTTGCGGGTGACCGCTTCGGCCAGCAGTATTTCAAAACCCTCAAACTGATTGAGCATCTCTCCGCCATCTGGGCTCAGTAGTTCTGCCGCTGCTGAGGGGGTGGGGGCTCTTAGATCGGCGACAAAGTCGGCAATAGTAAAGTCCACCTCATGGCCTACAGCGCTGATCACTGGAATCTCGCTGGCAAAAACGGCGCGGGCCACGGCTTCTTCATTAAAAGGCCATAAATCCTCTAAAGAACCGCCACCACGACCAACAATCAAGGCGTCGCACTGGCCATATTGATTGGCATCTGCAATAGCCTGAACAATTTGCCCGGCGGCCTGTTCCCCCTGCACCATGGTGGGGAAGATGCTTATCTTGATAGCCGGAAAACGACGATTCAGTACCGAGAGAATATCTTTGACCGCAGCGCCGGTGGAGGAGGTGATAACTCCGATATGACGCACCGATTCGGGCATGGGCTGTTTTTGCTGATTATCAAACAGACCCTCCGCGGTTAGTTTTTGTTTGAGTTGTTCGAACTGACGCTGCAGGGCGCCAAAGCCCGCCTCTTCCATATGCTCGATTACTAGCTGGTATTCGCCGCGGCCCTCGTAGAGCCCAGCGCGGCAGCGCACCAAAACCTGTGTGCCATTGGCGGGCTGAAAGCCGACCCTCTGATTGGCATTGCGGAACATGGCGCAGCGCACCTGGGCCTGATCATCTTTTAATGTCAGGTACCAGTGGCCGGAGCCCGGGCGGGCGAAGTTGGATATCTCCCCTTCGACCCAAAGCAAGGGCAGCTGGGTTTCAATCAGGTGACGCACACTGCGGTTAAGCTGACTGACGCTTAGGATCTGTCTTTCTGATGGAGTACTTTGCATTGGCTTATTGTAGAGAACAGCGGAGCCTTAAGTCACTGTTTTCCTGTAAGCATATGCGCAAAATACTTTATCGACTTTTAAGCTGAGTTTATGGTACCTTAACATGTCAGACGACATGTATAAAAATTAGGGAATTATTTTGGCCTTAAAAATTACACGCAGGGATTTTTTAAATGGTATGGCTATTGGTGCTGGTGCAGGCCTATTAATGCCCGGGCAGGTTATAGGGCAGACAACTGCGTCATTAGCCTCTAGCAAACTTCCCGGCGACTATTATCCGCCGACACTTACTGGTATGCGCGGTAGTCATGAAGGATCCTATGAGGTTGCTCATGCACTAGCTTGGAATGGGCAAAAACCGTCCAGTTATGAAGAATTAGATGAGCACTATGATTTAGTGGTTGTGGGCGCTGGGCAAAGTGGTCTTGCCGCTGCCTGGTATTATCGAAAGAAGATGGGCCCTGCTGCAAGAATACTGCTGCTGGACAACCACGATGACTTTGGTGGGCATGCCAAGCGCAATGAATTTCACCAAGACGGGAATATGGTACTTGGTTTGGGTGGGGCTCAAAATATCGAGCCTATGTCGTCATATAGCGCAATGGCAATTGAATTATTAAAAGATATAGGTATTGACGATCAGGCTCTAGCTGCAATGACAGCCAATACGCCTGATGATTATATGCTCGGTGGTAAATTTGGCGCCAGTAATGGTATGACGATTCCTGCTGCTGGTGGCCATAAAAACCTAAGTGGTAATTGGTTAGAGTTTTTCCATGGAGGTCAAGGGTATGGCGCGGCGGTTAAAGAGTTGCCCATACCTGAGGAAGAGCAAGCTAAGTTGATAGCCTTTTTCGGTGGTGATCGAGACTTCCTAGATGATTTGTCTCTCTTGGAGCAATACAGATACGTGAAGTCCGTTAGTTATAACCAATTTTTGACTGAGCGTGTTGGTTTAGCTGAAGAAACCTTGCCCATACTGGGGGCTTTTACCCGTGTTTTATTGGGCCCAGCTGGGTGGAACCTTACGGTCCTTGAAGCTTTGAGTGTTGGGTGTCCTGGATTAAAAGCTATGGGCTGGTTGACCAATCGGCTCAGTGATCTGGCTGGCGCGTTTGTTTTGGGAGACGCTCCTGTGGCCTATATATTTCCCGATGGCAATGCATCGGTTGCCCGATTATTGGTCCACAAGTTAATTCCTAATGTGGCTCCGGCCATGAAGGGATTTGAGGATGTTGCCATTTCAAACTTTAACTATGAGGCTTTGGACCTTGACGATAACTCGACTCGCTTGAGGCTCAATAGCACGGTGGTAGGAGTTAAAGAGACAGCTCTCAATCATGTAAGGGTGGATTATGTTGAGAAAGGTCAGCCCTTTAGTATCAGTGCAGACCATTGTATTCTCGCTTGTTACAACGGACTTATTCCACATCTTTGCCCTGAGATGAGTGATCAGCAGAAAGAGGGGTTGAGCTACGGTGTGAAGGTCCCCTTTGTCTATGCCAATGTGCTGCTAAAAAATGGTCGAGCCTTTGCTGGGCTTGACACGACCTTTACTCAATGTCCCTATGATCCTTTTCAATGGGTGAGTGCTGCGCCCACGGTGACGTCAGGGGGCTATCAGCCACCCCAGAGTCCCGACCGGCCGATGGCAGCATTTATGATGGCCTCACCTACGCCAGCGGATATTAAAGGTATGCCTGCGCGTGAGCTATTTAGGTTGGGTCGCCACAAGATTTATGGCACACCATTTAAAGACTATGAGCAGCAGATTCGCGATCAGCTTCAGGGAATGCTGGGTCAGTATGGCTTTAATCATGAGACTGATATAACGGCAATTACAGTTAATCGTATCCCCCATGGTTATGCCTACTCTTATCTGGGGCTTGATGATCCCGACTGGGATGAGGGGCATGCACCCCATGAGATTGGCCGGGCACAATTTGGACGTATCTCAATTGCCAATTCTGATTCAGAGGCCATGCCGCTGATGCAGGCGGCTTTTGATGCAGCTTGGCGCGCTGTGCAAGAGCAGTCTGCTTAACTTGTTTTAACCAACTTTTCACACTGACACAGGACAAAAAATGAAAAAATTATACTTACTTGGAGTGTTTATTATGGCTACTGTAGTGATGCCCGCTCATGGGGAAATTTCTGTTGTGCCGCTCAATAAAGAGGTTATGAAGGGTGCTGAGCTGGAGTCAATTCCACCCTGGCCCGAAGGTGTGGTCCTATCAGGCGCCAATGAGCATTGGCAAAAAGTCATGCATCAGGGTGATTTTGTGGTCGCGCTATATGAATCCGAGGCTGCTCTGATAGATGTAAGCTATCCCTTTTCCTATGACGAGTTTGTCACTGTCCTGGAAGGTAGGGTTATCCTTACTTCCCTCTCCGGCGAAAAGCAGACCTATGAGGTGGGTGATACCTTTCTTGTGCCAAAAGGTTGGCAGGGAACCTGGGATATGCCAGTTAAGTTTCGAGAGATGATTATTATTGAAACCAAAGCCTGGTTGGCGGGCGAAGAGTAATGATTGATGAGAGATAAAATAACCAGACGAGATTTTTTAAATGGTGCCGCCCTATCTGTGGCGGCTACGGCTCTTGCTCCCTACACTTCTCTGGCATTCGGCACCACAGCTAAGGGCAAAGAGTATTATCCGCCACTGCTAACAGGCATGCGCGGAAGCCATAAAGGGTCCTTTGAAGTCGCTCATGCTCTGGTTATGGGGGGGCAGAGACCTGATAAGTATGAGCCAGTGGATGAACTTTATGATCTGGTGATTGTGGGCGGCGGCATAAGCGGTCTGTCTGCGGCTTATCTCTACAAGCAGCAAATGGGACCCGATGTAAAGATTCTAGTGCTGGATAACCA